>Ga0247725_1000089_pt1 | contig 122531 bp, 110 predicted proteins | sample OKSTACKMCFT3sol_FD_183021 | JGI IMG/M metagenome (GOLD analysis project Ga0247725, IMG submission 183021) | Subsurface sediment microbial communities from gas well in Oklahoma, United States - OK STACK MC-FT3-sol | ecosystem: Environmental > Terrestrial > Deep subsurface > Rock core/Sediment...
GAACGCCTGCCGACTGCCAGTAGCGTCGAGGATTACGAAGCGCTGCTGCCGTGGAACAGCTCGCCAGCTTCTGCCTCTGCTTCCTGAAAAAACCCGTCCGCCAGGACGGGGTTTATGGAGCGGTTACTTCGTCTCTGTGGGAGCGGGCTTGCCCCGTGAAACAATCGAGAGATTAATTACGTTCCAACTAGCGACAGCTGCGCCAGCCCAGGCGCCGCTCGTACCTTCGCGACTTCAGGAGGCCGAACGCAGGTCTTGCGGAGGGAGGTGACGGGCATGGATGCCCGTCAAGCGCTGCGCCCCAGGATGGGGCGTTCAGCGCGGTCCTCCCGGGAGCAAGGCCGGAGCGAGGGAACCCCGGAGCGAAGCGTAGGGGCCGTATGAATGGAGCGAGCGGCTTTGCCTACTTTGGCCAAGACCAAAGTAGGCCGCCGTAAGGGCGGAAAGGTGAATAAGCGTCGCCATCGCAAATGAATGCGCACACAACCCCCAATACAACCGAAAACTCCGAACTCCGAACTCCGAACTCCGAACTCCGAACTACAAACTACAAACTACAAACTCAGCTATCACGCTGCAAATCATCGGGAATCGGCAAATCCTTGTTCAAAGGCTCAGGCGCCTTGCCCTTGCCCGCCCGGTACTGCCGAACCTGGAACACAAACGCCAATACCTGCGCCACCGCCAGGTACAACCCCGCCGGGATCTCCTGCTCAAGCTCGGTGGAGTAGTAGATAGCCCGCGCCAGGGCCGCCGACTCGAGTATCTGCACATTGTGCTCGGCCCCGATCTCACGAATCTTCAGCGCGACAAAATCGGTGCCCTTGGCCACCAGCAACGGCGCCATACCCCCCTTCTCAGGGTCGTATTGCAACGCCACCGCATAGTGAGTCGGGTTGGTGATGATCACATCCGCCTCAGGCACTGCCGCCATCATCCGCCGCTGCGACGCCTCACGCTGCAACTGCCGGATACGCTGCTTGACCTCAGGCTTGCCCTCACTGTCCTTGTACTCGTCCTTCACTTCCTGCTTGGTCATCTTCATTTTCTTGTGCGTCTGCCAAAGCTGGAACGGCACATCCGCCGCCGCAATCAACAGCAGCCCCGCCGCCATCCACAACGCACTCCACCCCACCACCTGCACCGAGTGGATGATCGCCTGCTCGAGCGGCTCATTGGCAATCGCCAGCAACGCCTGACGGTCCGCCGACAGCACGACCAGGGCAACGATCAGGATCATGAAGAACTTGGCCATGGCCTTGACCAGTTCGGTCAACGCATTCAGTGAGAACATGCGCTTGATCCCCGACAACGGGTTCATGCGGCTGAACTTCGGCTGCAGCAAGCTGCCCGAGAACAAGAACCCTCCCAGCGCAATGGGCGCCACGAATGAAATCACGAACAGCAGCAGCAGTACCGGCTGCACAGCCCAGATGGCCATCTTGCCCGAGGCCAACAGGAATGCCGCCATGTTGCGCTCGTCGACCAGCACCTCCCGCGTAAGGCTGAAGTTCATGCGCATCAAGGCCATCAACGTCTCGGCCAGGTAGCCACCGAACGCCATCAGCGCACCCGCGCCTGCCAAGGTTACCGCGACGGTGTTCAGCTCCTTGGAACGGGCAATCTCCCCCTTTTCGCGCGAGTCTTTCTTGCGCTTGTCGGTGGGTTCCTCTGTCTTGTCCTGACCGCTCTCGCTCTCTGCCATGCTCAGCGCGCCCGTGCCAGCTCACGCAGCCACTGCAGCGCTTCGCTGGCCAGTGCCTGGTAATGGGAAAGAATATCGGCCAGGCCGATCCAGAAAATGATCAGGCCCAACACCAGTGTCAGCGGGAAGCCGATGGAGAAGATGTTCAACTGTGGGGCTGCGCGGGTCATGACCCCGAACGCAACGTTGACCACCAGCAGCGATGCAATTGCCGGCAAGATCAACAGCAACCCCGCCCCCAGCACCCAGCTAAGGCGCCCCGCCATCTCCCAGAAATGGTTGACCACAAGAGCGTTGCCCACCGGCAGCGTGGTAAAGCTCTCGGTGAGGATCTCGAACGCCACCAGGTGGCCATTCATCAGCAGGAACAACACGCTCACCAGCATCGTCATGAACTGGCTGACCACCGCCACGTTGACACCGTTGGTCGGGTCCATCATGGAGGCGAACGCCATACCCATCTGGATCGCAATGATCTGCCCCGCGATCACGAAGGCCTGAAACAGCAACTGCAGGGAGAACCCGAACAACGCCCCAACGATCACCTGTTCGCCGCACAACAGCACGCCGTGCAGGCTCAAGGGGTCTATCGGCGGCAACGGCGGAAGCGCCGGCACTATCACCACGGTAATGGCCAAGGCCGCATACAGCCGCACCCGGGCCGGCAGCATCTTGGTGCCAAAGATCGGCATGGTCATCAGCAGCGCCGTCACCCGAAACAACGGCAGGATGAAGGTAGCCACCCAGGTACCGATCTGAGTATCGGTCAGCTCCAGCATGGCCGCGTCAACCGATCAACTGCGGGATGCTGGTGTACAGGCCAATGAAGTACTCCATGAACTTCTGCACAAGCCAAGGGCCGGCGATGATCAGCGTGACCAGCATCACCAACAGGCGCGGCAGGAAGCTCAGGGTCTGTTCGTTGATCTGCGTGGCCGCCTGGAACATCGCCACCACCAGGCCGACCAGCAGGCTCGGCACCACCAGGATAGCCACCATCATGGAGGTCATCCACAAGGCTTCACGGAACAGGTCGACAGCGACTTCAGGTGTCATGCAAGGCTCTCCTTGATGGCGTCAGACACCGCCAAAACTACCCGCCAGGGTGCCCATGATCAGCGCCCATCCATCGACCAGCACGAACAGCATGATCTTGAACGGCAACGAAATGATCAGCGGCGACAGCATCATCATGCCCATGGCCATCAGCACACTGGCGACCACCATGTCGATGATCAGGAACGGGATGAAGATCATGAAGCCGATCTGGAACGCCGTCTTGAGCTCGGAGGTCACGAACGCCGGCACCAGGATCGTCAGCGGCACCTGATCCGGGCCTGCGATATCGGTGCGCTTGGACAGGCGCATGAACAGGTCCAGGTCGCTCTGCCGGGTTTGTGCCAGCATGAAGTCCTTCAACGGGCCCTGGGCCTTGTCGATGGCCTGCTGGGCCGTCATCTGCTCGGCCAGATAAGGTTGGATGGCATCCTTGTTCACCCGCTCGAACACCGGCGCCATGATGAACATGGTCAAGAACAGCGCCATGCCGGTGAGGATCTGGTTCGAGGGAGTCTGTTGCAGGCCCAGAGCCTGACGCAGGATCGAGAAGACGATGATGATGCGGGTAAAGCTGGTCATCAGGATGACGAACGCCGGGATGAAGCTCAGCGCCGTCATGATCAGCAGAATCTGCAGGCTGACCGAATACTCCTGCTGCCCGTCCGCGCCATTGGACAGGGTGATGGCCGGGATGGACAACGGGTCGGCAGCCAGGGCCAGCGGTGCAGCCAGCAGCAGCGCCAGCGTCAACAGTAAGCGCAGTGCGCCGGTCATCACTTCTTGTCCTTCTGATCCTTGCCCATCAGCTCAAGCAGCCGCTGGGCGAATTCCGGCGTGGCCTGGCGCGCATCGGCGGGCACGTCGACAGGCTCGGCCAGCACATGCAACGCCTCGATGCTGCCAGGGGTATGGCCAATGAGAATCTGCTCCTTGCCCACCTGGATCAGCAGCAGCCGGTCGCGCGGGCCAATGGCACGGGTGCCGACGATCTCGATGACCGGAGCGCCCCGCTGCACCGAACCCTGCATGCGCCGCAGCAACCAGCCCAGGAAAAAGATCAGGCCGACGACCACCAGCAGGCCGAATACGGTTTGCGCCAGCTGCGCGCCGAAGCCGCCAGGGGCAGGCGCCGCAGCCGGCACGGTTACCGGCTCGGCAGCGGCGATCACCACCTCACTAGCCAGCAACGTGCCAAGGGCCAGCATGGCCCGCACCATGCGCTTCACTCAGCGCAACTTCTTGATACGTTCGCTGGGGCTGATCACGTCGGTCAGGCGAATGCCGAACTTCTCGTTGACCACCACGACCTCGCCATGGGCGATCAGCGTGCCGTTGACCAGCACATCCAGCGGCTCGCCGGCGAGGCGATCAAGCTCGATCACCGAACCCTGGTTGAGTTGCAGCAGGTTGCGGATGTTGATTTCGGTGCTGCCCACTTCCATCGAGATGCTCACCGGAATATCCAGGATCACATCGAGGTTGGGACCTTCGAGGCTGACATTCTCGTTGGGCTTGGGGGAGCTTGCGAACTCTTCCATCGGCAGGCGGCCGGTACCCGAGGCGTCGGCAGCCAGCAGCGCGTCGATATCGGACTGACCGGCATCACCGGTCTCTTCCAGAGCCGCGGCCCACTCATCGGCCAGAGCCTGTTCCTCGGGAGAAGTGATCTCGTTTTCGTTAGCCATGATTTCCTCGACAGGCATTCAATACGTTAGAGCGACCGGCACGCCGTCAGCGGCGTTCGATCGGGTCGATGATCTGCAGCGACAGGGTGCCCTTGTGCGAACCCAGCCGCGCCTTGAACGACGGCACGCCATTGGCGCGCAGCACCAGGTGCTCGGGGAGCTCCACCGGGATCACATCGCCTGGCTGCATGTGCAGGATGTCGCGCAGCTTGAGCTGACGGCGGGCAACAGTGGCCGACAGCGGCACATTGACGTCCAGCACATCCTCGCGCAGCGCCTTTACCCAGCGCTCATCCTGGTCGTCCAGGTCGGACTGGAAGCCGGCATCGAGCATTTCACGCACCGGCTCGATCATCGAGTACGGCATGGTCACGTGCAGGTCGCCGCCACCGCCATCGAGTTCGATGTGGAAGGTCGAAACCACCACGGCCTCGCTGGGGCCGACGATGTTGGCCATGGCCGGGTTGACCTCGGAGTTGATGTACTCGAAGTTGACCGGCATGATCGCCTGCCAGGCTTCCTTGAGGTCGACGAAGCACTGGTCCAGGACCATGCGCACCACGCGCAGCTCGGTCGGGGTGAATTCACGCCCCTCGATCTTGGCGTGGCGGCCGTCGCCACCGAAGAAGTTGTCCACCAGCTTGAACACCAGCTTGGCGTCGAGGATGAACAGCGCGGTGCCGCGCAACGGCTTGATCTTGACCAGGTTCAGGCTGGTCGGCACATACAGCGAATGCACGTACTCGCCGAACTTCATCACCTGCACGCCGCCCACCGCCACGTCGGCGGAGCGCCGCAGCAGGTTGAACATGCTGATGCGCGTATAACGGGCGAACCGCTCGTTGATCATTTCCAGGGTCGGCATGCGCCCCCGGACGATACGATCCTGACTAGTCAGGTCGTAGCTCTTGATGCTGCCGGGTTCGGCGGCACTTTCGGTTTGTACCAGCCCATCGTCCACCCCATGCAGCAGGGCGTCGATCTCATCCTGGGACAGCAGGTCCTGCACGGCCATCTATGTGCTCCTACTGCAATACGAAATTGGTGAACAGCAGCTGGTCGACGACCGGCCTGCCGACTTCTTTCTGAGCCACTTCCTGCACCACCGCGGTGGCTTTCTGGCGCAGCATCTCTTGGCCGACCGCGCTGCTGGCGAGGGTATCGAAGCCCTGGCCGGAGAACATCATCACCAGGTTGTTGCGGATCACCGGCATGTGCACTTTCAGCGCGTCGAGATCAGCCTGGCTGCGCCCCTGCATGGTGATGCTCACCTGCATGTAGCGCTGACGGCCATTCTGGTTGAAGTTGACCACGAAGGCCGGTGCCAGGGGCTCGTAGATCGCCGCCGCCTTGACGTTGCTCTGGGCTGCATCTGCCGCGGGCGCCGACTCGCTCTTGTGCATGAAGAACCAGGTTGCGCCCACCGACAGACCGACCGCCAGGAGCAGGGCCAGCACCAGCAGCAGGATCAGCTTGAGTTTGCCTTTAGTGGCGGGGTCTTTCACTGCGTCGCTCTTCGCCATGCCAATAATCCGTCGTCCATCGCGGTTTCAAAGAAGGATGACGTGGCTTGAGCAAGTGTTATGCCAGATTTGTCAGAAGCTTACTGCGCGCCCCTGCAGGAGCGGCCTTGTGTCGCGCAAGGCCGCTCCTGCAGGGGCGTGGGCACAAAGCCGTGGAACATCAGGCGTAGTAGTCGACCGCGCTGTCGCCCACCACCATCTGTTGCTCTACCGGGCCCACAGCACCGGCCACTTCGCCGCCCTCGGCGCCCGCCTCGGCACGCCGCGCGGCGACGCCCGACAGGTTGCTCGATCCACCCTGCTGCGCCTGCTGTTGCTGCTGGCCGCGAGACTGGTCGGCGACGCTGACATCCGGCTGGGCCAGGCCCTGCTGGGTGAATAACTCGCGCAGACGGTGCACCTGGCTGTCGAGCGCATCACGCACACCGGCGTGACCGCTGACGAAGTGAATCTGCGTCGACTGGTCCGCCGCGACATTGACGCGAATGTCCAGGCGCCCCAGCTCAGCAGGCTCAAGCTGGATGTCCGCCGACTTGAGGTTCTGGCTGGACAGGTACATCACCCGGTTGACCAGACCCTCGGTCCAGGCCCCCTGGTTCATCGCCAACGGCTGCTGCAGCGGGCTCGGGTTGACCGGCGCGGCATTGGCGACCTTGGCGGTCACCGCCTGGCTGAGGTTGGCCAGACGATTGGCGAAGTCATCGACCCGCGTATCGCTGCTGGCGCCCTTGATATCCTTGAGACCGTCGTCGAGCAGGCCGGCGAACGCCTTGTCGCCGTGCTCGGCATGCCCCGCCTCTGCTTCGCCCTTGTCAGCGAGATTCGCCAAGGTATTGACGGCAACGTTGGTCGGGTCGGCGGGTTGCTGACTAGGCTCACTGCGCGGGCTTACCGCATGGACCGAGGTCGTGCCCTTGGCCTGGGCGTCCTGCTCGAGCGCCAGGCGCAGGGTCGGCATGTCGGCCAGCGGGTCGGCTTCAGGGTCGAACGCGGCCTTGGTCGCCTCGTCCACCGCGCCGAGCGTCGCCGGTACCGGCGCAGGCGCCGGCTGCAATGGCGGCTGCACCGCCGCCTGCAATACCGGCGCCACGGCCTCGGCCTGGGCCTGGAGCAACTGCGCCCCCGGCTGGGCATCGGTTACCTGCCCGGCCACCAGGCTGGCGTCGAGCGGTGCGGTTGCTTCGCCGTCGTCGCTGTCGCTGGCGGGTAGCGGCTTGATAGTGGATGGCAAGCGCTTGCCGTCATCGGCAACCGTCGGCGCACTGCTGCCGCCCGACTTGCCGTCGGCGGCAGGCTCCGCCGCGTCGCGCTTCTTGCCTGGCGCGGTCTTGTCGTCACGCCCCGGCACACTGTCACGCCCCTGATTGGCCATGACCTTGTCGAAGCCAGCACCCGGCTCGGGCGCAGCCTGCTGCGGCTTGTCCGCAGTGCCGACAGCCGGGCGCGGGGCCTTGCTCAGCAGGCCGGCTTGCAACAATGGATTGGGTGCGACAGGCATTGAAAGGTCTCCGCGCCAGAAACTGAAAAATCACATCTGGAGCAGGAAAAGCAAGACTCGCGCCAAGTTTTCGCTATTGCGCGGAAATTCGTTGTCGCTCGCCACGATAGAAGCGCTGCACCTCAAGGTATTCCTTATCGATGCGATTGATCAGGTCCTCGATGCCATACAGTGGCTGCTGGCGAACACGCTCTTCAAGCTGCTGGCACAGATCAGCCAACCCCATGGCACCCATATTGCTGCTGCTACCTTTGAAACTGTGTGCCGCCATCCCGAGCTCACTCGCATCCTTGGCCTCATGCAACTGGCTCAGACGCCGCTCGGAATCCTCCAGAAAGGTTTCCAGCAACTGCGGGTAGCCATCTTCCATGACCTCCTGAAGGTCACTCAGCACCTTTTGATCGATTTTCACGTCCACTTGCTCACTCCCTGATCAAGCCTGATTACACCGGAGCCCGCACCCATTCACCATTCAAATTCCACCTGCGCCACGCGCCCACCCTCCAACCAGCGGGCCTGGCTCACCAGGCGTCGCACCAGGCTCAGCCCTCGACCGCTGAAACCGCGGTCAGCCGGACTATCGGCCAGCACCTGCGCCACATCGAAGCCGCTGCCACTGTCCCGGACTTCAATCATCAGACGCCCTCCGTCTCCCTGCGGTTCCACCCGCAAGTCAATGCTGACGAAGCCTGCGAGCGGCCCCGCCAAGCGCTCGGCGCGCTGGCGATAGTACTCCGCGAACCCCTGCGCGTCTCGCTTGAGCCGTGAATTCAGCCCTAGCACACCGTGCTCGAGGGCATTGGAGTACAACTCGCTGAGCACATTGTGCAATTGGCCGCTGCTGGGCCGCAGGCCATGGATCTCTTGCAGCAGTTGCACCAGGTAAGGCACGGGGTTGAAACGCCGCAAACTCTCGCCACGCAACTCGAAACGCAGCGACCAGTCCAGCGGGCTGGAACGCCCGCTGTCGGAGTAGACCACCGCCGGCGCGACCACCTGCCCAGGCCCGAGCATGCGAATATCGCACAGGCTGATGTCATCGCGCGCCTGGCCGCCGAAACACGCCAACGCCTGCATGACCTCGTCGAACAGGCAGGCCGGCTGGCGATTGCTCGCCAACACCTCACGCAAGCGCTGCACGCCGAACAGCCGCTCCTGGGCATCAGCGCTATCGACCACGCCATCGGACAACAGGAACAGCCGCTCGCCAGCCGCCAGCGGCATGACCTCGGTGCTGTCGTCGAACTGCTCGGCACTCAGGATACCCAGCGGCAGATGCCGCGATGGCAACACCGCCAGCACCTCGCCCGCAGCGGACAAGCGGTAGCCATCGGGCATCCCGCCATTCCACACCTCGACCGTGGCGCGCTGGAAACTCAGGTTGAGCAACAGCGCGCAACAGAACATGTCCACGGGCAGGATGCGCTTGAGCTTGGCGTTCATCTCGCGCAATGTCTCGACTAGGCCGTAGCCCTTGGCGGTCATGCCGTAGAACACCTCGGCCAGGGGCATGGCGCCCACCGCGGCGGGCAAGCCGTGGCCGGTGAAGTCGCCGAGCAGCACATGCATGTCGCCAGACGGCGTGAACGCGGCCAGCAGCAGGTCGCCATTGAACAGCGCATAAGGCGATTGCAGGTAGCGGATGTTCGAGGCATTCAGGCAACCGGCATGGGCGACCTTATCGAACACCGCCTTGGCCACCCGCTGCTCGTTGAGCAGGTGATGGTGGTGCCGGGTGATCTGGTCGCGCTGCTCGAGCACCGTGGTCTGCAGCCGGCGCAAGCGGTCCATGGCGCGGATCTTGGCGCCGAGGATCACCGCGCTGTAGGGCTTGGCCATGAAGTCATCGCCCCCGGCCTCGAGACAACGCACCAGCGCCTGCTCCTCGTTGAGCGAGGTGAGAAAGATGATCGGCACCAGCGCATCGCCGGCCAACGCCTTGATCCGCCGCGCCGCCTCGAAACCGTCCATCACCGGCATCAGGGCGTCCAGCAACACCAGTTGCGGGCGCCGCTCGGCAAACAGCGCAACCGCCTGCTCGCCGTTTTCCGCGGTGAGCACCTCATGGCCTTGACGGCGGACGATCTGCGCAAGCAACAGGCGATCGGCGGCACCGTCCTCGGCCACCAGCACGGTCAACGCCTGTTCGGCAGGCATGATGACACTCAACTGATGTCGAACAGTTTTTCGAAATTGGAAATGGCCAGGATCTTGCGCACATCCGGGCTGGCGTGGACCACGCGGATATCCGACTCCTCGCCGCCGACATGGTCGCGCAGCAGCAACAACATCCCCAGCGCCGAGCTGTCGAGGTAGGTGGCCTCCTTGAGGTCGACCACCACCGAGTCCGGGCGCGGGCGCTGGCGCTCGTAGGCGTCCCGAAACTCCTGATGCTTGCCGAAATCGAAACGACCCTTGACCTTGATCGTCAGTTTTTTCCCGTCCTGTGAGAAATCAGTTTCGACTGCCATACGAGCGATTCCTTCGATAATGGCGAATGCAGCTCCTGAAGGTTTAGCAGCCAGCCAAGCACCCCGCAAGCTGTAGGAGCCAGCCTTGCTGGCGAACCAGGCAACACCGTGCCTGGCACCGGCTGCGCCGGTGTTCGCGGCTAAAGCCGCTCCTACAGGAATCGCGCTAGATCGAGAAATGCCAGCAAGGCAGTTGCGCCGACAAAGGACGCCGCTAGATATGCCCTTGGCGTGGCAAGCGCTGGGACAGTTCGTCGAGCAGTTTCTGCTCGCGCTTGTCCTCGGCCCGGCGCGCCTCGTCCATATACCGCTGCACCAGCTTGCGCAGCCCTTCGACCCGGGCATAGGTCTGCTGCCAGGTATTGCGCGCGTTATTGAGGTTGGTCTGGTGCCAGGCCATGCTTTGACGCTGCTGGGTCATCGCTGTTTCCAGCTGCCCGAGGAAGCGCTGATAGTTGACCAGCCAGTTACCGTCGACCCCTTGCGAGCCTCGGTTGATCCACTGCTGCTGGTAGGCCTCGCGAAAACTCTCGAGCTCGGCCAGCTTGGCCTGGGCATCACCGAGCAGCTTCTGGAAATGCCCCAGGCGCTGGGCAGCCTTGCGCTCAGCCTCCTCGGCCATCTCCACCACCGGCGCCAGGCGCGCGGCTCGGCTGGGCTGGGCCATGGCCTATCAGCCCGCCGGCGGCGCGAACACCGCGGCCAGTTCTTCACGGCTCTGCGCCATGCCGACGTTTTCATCCAGGCGCTGGCGCAGGAAGTCCACCAGCTTGGGCTGCAGGGCGATGGCCAGGTCGGTTTCCGGATCGCCACCCGCCACATAGGCACCGACGCTGATCAGGTCGCGGCTCTGCGACAGGCGCGACCACAACTGCTTGAACTTCTGCGCCTGGCGCAGATGGTCCGGATCGACCACCTGGGGCATGACCCGGCTGATCGAGGCCTCGATGTCGATGGCGGGGTAATGCCCTTCCTCGGCCAAGCGCCGGGACAGCACGAAGTGACCGTCGAGCACACCCCGCGCCGAGTCGGCGATCGGGTCCTGCTGATCGTCGCCTTCGGACAGCACCGTGTAGAAGGCCGTGATCGAACCGCCCCCCGGCTCGCCGTTGCCGGCACGCTCCACCAGCTTGGGCAGCTTGGCGAACACCGAAGGCGGGTAACCACGGGTGGCCGGGGGCTCGCCGATGGCCAGGGCGATCTCGCGCTGGGCCTGGGCGAAACGGGTCAGCGAATCCATCAGCAACAGGACATTTTTGCCCTTGTCGCGGAAATACTCGGCAATACGCGTACAGTACATGGCCGCGCGCAACCGCATCAGCGGCGCGTCGTCCGCGGGCGATGCCACCACCACCGAGCGCTTGAGCCCCTCCTCGCCAAGGATGTGCTCGATGAACTCCTTGACCTCGCGGCCCCGTTCACCGATCAGCCCAACCACGATGATCTCAGCCTCGGTAAAGCGCGTCATCATGCCCAGCAGCACCGATTTACCGACCCCGGTACCGGCGAACAGGCCCAGGCGCTGGCCACGGCCAACGGTGAGCAGGCCGTTGATGCTGCGGATGCCCACGTCCAACGGCTGGCTGATCGGGTCGCGGTTGAGCGGGTTGATGATCGGCCCATCCATCGGCACCCAATCCTCGGCCTTCATGCCGCCCTTGCCGTCCAGCGCGCGCCCGGCGCCATCGAGCACCCGGCCAAGCATGCTCATGCCCATGGGCAGGCGACCGCTGTCGTCCAGCGGCACCACTCGCGCACCCGGCGCCAGGCCGACGATACTGCCGACCGGCATGAGGAACACCTTGCTACCGGCAAAGCCCATAACCTCGGCCTCGACCTGCACCGGATGGTAGCTGTCGTCGTTGATCACCAGGCAGCGGCTACCCACCGCCGCGCGCAAGCCTTCGGCCTCGAGGGTAAGGCCGACCATGCGCAGCAGGCGACCTTCGACGATCGGCTGCTCGGGCAGCTTCACCGCGTCGGCGTAGCCTTCCAGGCGCTTGCCGAAACTGGTGCGATCAAGGCGCATCGGCTTGATCCTGGGCGGCGTGAAGTTCGATCGAGATGTCCGGCGCCGCCGGGTGCAGCGCCTGGTCATGGGATTGGTCGAACAATTGCGCGATGGCCTTGTCGATCCGCGTTTCCATGGTCGCGTCGATGCGGCTATGGGCGGTTTCGATGCGACAGCCACCTGGCAGCAGCGCCTCGTCCTCGAGCAGCTTCCAGTTTTCCTCGTGACGCTCGCGCAGGGCCTTGGCCAGCTCGAAGTCCTGGGGGTTGAGGTGGATGCGGATATTGTCGGCACCCATCGGCAGCAGTTTCAGCGCTTCACGCAGGACATGGGTGATCTGGCTGGAGTCGCCGCGCAGCTCGCGGCCGATGACCTGGCGCGTCATGCCCGCCACCAGTTGCACCAGCGCCTTTTCGATCTGGGTGTCCTGTTCGGCGATTGGCTCGAGCAAGTGGCCCATGACCTGCTCGAGGCTGGCCAACTTGGCCGCCAAAGCCACTTCAGCCTCCTGGCGCACCTTCAGCTGGGTGCTGTGGAAGCCCTCCCGCTCACCGGTGGCGAAGCCTTCGTTGTAGGCCTCCTGGCGGATGGCCTCGAGCTCCTCGAGGGTCAGTGGCTGGACTTCATCCAGCGGCACCTCTTCGACTTCGTCCTCGATGACTTCCGGCTCGGGCTCAGGTTCAGGCTCTGGCTGCGGATCGAAGCTGGGCAACGCCCACACGTCGACGCCCTCGAGGTCGCGGGCGCGGATCAGGTCGCTGGGGTGTTCGGTGGTGGACATGCTCAAAAACCTCTTTAGCGACAAGCATCAAGCTTCGAGCAGCAAGAAAAGGCAGCCCTCGCTAGGTCCGCCGTTTCTTGTTGCTTGCCGCTTGAGACTTGCCGCTTAAATCATTTCCTCGGCGCCCTTGCCGCCAAGCACGATCTCGCCGGCCTCGGCCATGCGGCGGGCGATGGTGAGGATTTCCTTCTGCGCCGTTTCCACGTCGCTGACCCGCACCGGCCCCTTGGCCTCCAGGTCGTCGCGCAGCAGCTCGGACGCACGCTTGGACATGTTCTTGAAGATCTTGTCCTTTACCCGCTCGTCGGCACCCTTGAGCGACACCACCAGCACGTCCGAGGACACCTCGCGCAACAGCGCCTGGATACCACGGTCGTCGACATCGGCCAGGTTGTTGAAGACGAACATCAGGTCTTCGATCTGCTCCGACAGGTCGCTGTCGATCTCGCGGATCGCGTCCATCAGCGCACCTTCCACGGAGCTGTCGAGGAAGTTCATGATGTCGGCGGCGCGCTTGATGCCACCCAAGGTGGTACGCGCGGCGTTGGAGTTGCCCGAGAACTGCTTCTCGAGGATCTGGTTCAGTTCCTTGAGCGCCGCCGGCTGCACGGTGTTGAGCGACGACACGCGCAAGACGATGTCCAGGCGTACCTTGTGGTCGAAGTTGCTCAGCACCTCGCCGGCCTGGTCGGGGTCGAGATAGGCGACCACGATGGCCTGGATCTGCGGGTGCTCGTAGCGGATGACGTCGGCCACGGCGCGCGGCTCCATCCACTTGAGGCTGTCCAGGCCACTGGTGTTGCCACCGAGCAGGATGCGGTCGATCAGGCCGTTGGCCTTGTCCTCGCCCAACGCCTGGTTGAGCATCTTGCGGATGTAGCCGTCGGAGCCGACGCCCAGGCTGGTCTGGTCGCCGACGATCTCGACGAACTCGCTCATCACCTGTTCGACCTGCTCGCGATGGACGTTGCCCATCTGCGCCATGGCCACACCGACCCGCTGCACTTCCTTGGGCCCCATGTGGCGCAGCACCTGCGCGGCATCGGTCTCGCCGAGCGAGAGCAGGAGGATGGCCGCCTTGTCGACGCGGCTCAGCTTGGCGGTAATGGCTCGATTGTCACTCATCGGCGTTGATCCACTCTTTCACGACCTGGGCCACGCGGCCCGGGTCCTCGGCCACCAGGCCCTTGATTGCGTTGAGCTGTGCCTCGTAACCCTCGCTCGGGCTTGGCAACAGAATGCTTGTCGGGCCACCCAGGCTGACGCGGTCGTTGGCCAGTTCGCCATCCAGACCGATCATGCCGCCCAGCTCCATGTCGCTATCCGTGGCCGCCTGCTTGCCGCCACCTGTGATGTTGTTGAGCACCGGACGCAGCACGCCGAACACCAGTACCAGGATGAACAGCACGCCCAGCACCTGCTTGACGATGTCCCAGAACCACGGCTGCGAGTAGAACGGAATGTCGCCCAGCTCGTCGCCACGGTCGGCGGCGAACGGCACGTTGATCACGGTGACGCTGTCGCCGCGGCTGGCATCGAAGCCCACCGCGTCCTGCACCAGGCGGGTGAAGCGCGCCAGGTCCTCGGCGCCCCATGGGGTGCGGGTGGCTTCGCCGCTGGCGGCGTCCAGCTTGACCTGGTCGTCCACCACCACTGCCACCGACAGGCGGGTCAGGCGACCCTGCTGCTGGCGAGTGTGGCTGATGGAGCGGTCCAGCTCGAAGTTCTTGGTGCTTTGCTGGCGCTTGTCACTCGGGTACGGAGCCAGCATTGGCTGGCCGGTGGCCGGGTCCATGATCTGCTGGCCGTTGGCGTCCACCAGCGGCTGACCAGGCTGGATGGCGCCGGCCGGGGTAGCGGTGGCCTTGGCATTTTCGGGCGCGGAGGCGCCGGCCGGCGGCTGGTTGCTCAGCGCGCCCGGCACACCCTGCGGACCCTGGCTGCTGGCACGCTGTTCGTTGACCGACTGCTCGCTGCGCAGGGCAGGTTGATCCGGGTTGAACTGCTCGGAGGTGGACTCGACGGCGCTGAAGTCGACATCGGCCGACACCTCGGCTTTATAACGGTCGTTGCCCAGCACCGGCTGCAGGATGTTATGCACGCGCTGGGTGAGCAGGCCTTCCATGCGGCGGCTGTAGTCGAACTGCTTGCCGGCCATGGTCAGGGCGGTGTCCTGCAACTGATCGGAGAGCAGATTGCCCTTCTGGTCGACCACGGTCACCTGGGACTTGTCCAGTTCCGGCACGCTGGTCGCCACCAGGTTGACGATGGCCATTACCTGGCCGGCCTCCAGGGCGCGCCCCGGATACAGTTCGACCAGCACCGAGGCGCTGGGCTTGCGTTCGTCACGGACGAACACCGAGCTTTTCGGAATCGCCAGGTGCACGCGGGCGGCCTTGACATTGTTCAGGCTCGAAACGGTGCGTGCCAGCTCGCCTTCCAGGCCACGGCGGTAGCGGGTGGCTTCCATGAACTGGCTGGTACCCAGCCCCTGGTCCTTGTCGAGCAGCTCGAAGCCGACGTTGCCGTCGCTGGGGGCCACGCCGGCGGCGGCGAGTTTCAGGCGCGCACGGGAGAGGTCGTCGGCCTTGACCAGCAGCGCGCCGGAGTTGGGCTCCACGCGGTAGGGAATGTCGGCCGAGGCCAGGGTATCGATCACCTGCTTGGTGTCCATGCCCGCCAGGCTGCCGTACAGCGGCCGGTAGTCCGGCTGCTGCGACCAGAGCACCACGGCAAAGCCGATGGCCACGCTCGCGGCCAGGCCGACCAGCAGGCCAACCTGACGCAGCATGGGCATCTGCGAGATGTTTTCCAGGAACGCCATGCCGAACAGCGGCGGCTTGGCGGCTGGCGGGCCACTTTTGGCGGGGGCGTTATCGACGACTGCTTCGGCCATGACTCACTCTCGCCCTTATACCGGCATCTGCATGATGTCCTGGTACGCCTGTACCAGCTTGTTGCGCACCTGGGTCAGGGCCTGGAACGACACGGAGGCTTTCTGCGAGGCAATCATCACATCGGTCAGGTCGACACCGCTCTTGCCGATCTCGAAGGCATTGGCCAGTTGGGTGGACGCCTGCTGCGTCTCATGCACCTTGCCAATGGCCTGGCCGAGCATGTCGGCAAAACTGCTCTGCCCTGGCGCCAACTCGGGCGCGGCAGCCACCTTGGGCAGGGACATGGCATCGGCCTGCATGGCACGCATGTCCAACATCAGACGATTGAATTCAACACCTTGGGTCATGGACTTCTCTCTCCGGCGGCCGCATTTTTTTGACACTCATGCAGCGAATGAGCTGGAACTAGCAAGAGGAGTGCCAGCCAGCCCAGGGACTATTCAAAACAGTGGTTCAACCGAACAGGCTGGCCTCGACATCGAAGCCGGCGTCACGCATCTGCGCCAGCTTGTAGCGCAGCGTGCGCGGGCTGATCCCCAGGCGCTCGGCGGCTTCCTTGCGACGCCCGCGCTCGGCGCGCAGGGTGTCGATGATCATCTGGAACTCGTGACGGCGCATGTCGCCCTCCAAGCCGCCTACCTCTGCCCCCGCTCCGCCAGCCGTATCGACGGGTAATGGCTCAATAGTGGCCACTTTCGCCGACGACAATGGAATGGCGCCGGCCAGACAGAAATCCGCCGCCTCGATGACGCCACCCTGCTGCAGGATCAGCGCCCGCTGCAGGGCGTTGTCCAGTTCACGCACGTTGCCTGGCCAGGCGTAGGCTTGCAGGCAGGCACGCGCGTGCGCAGACAGCGTCACCCGGGCATGGCGCATCTTCGCCACATGCCGCGCCAGCAGGCGCTCGGCCAACGGTAGGATATCGGCAGGCCGCTCGCGCAATGCCCGCCAGGCCATGGGGAACACCGACAGGCGATAGTAGAGGTCTTCGCGGAAGCGCCCCGCCGCGACCTCGCCAGCCAAGTCGCGGTTGGTGGTGGCCAGCACCCGGATATCCAGCGCGATCGGCTTGCGACCGCCGACCCGCTCGACCTCGCGCTCCTGTAACACACGCAGCAACTTGGCCTGCAAGCCCAGCGGCATTTCGGAAATCTCGTCCAGCAGCAAGGTGCCACCATCGGCCTGCTCGAACTTGCCCGCCTGGGCGGCAATGGCCCCGGTGAACGCGCCCTTCTCGTGGCCGAACAACGTGGCCTCGAGCATGTTGTCGGGAATCGCCGCGCAGTTGATCGCGACGAAGGCCTGCCCAGCCCGCGGCGACTGCTGATGGATATAACGGGCGAGCACCTCCTTGCCCGTGCCCGACTCACCGGAAATCAACACCGTGGAATCGCTACGCGCAACACGCACGGCCAACTCCAGCAATTGCCGACTGGCCGGCTCGCAGGCCACCGGCCCCTCCTCTTCCGCCGCGCCCACGGCATGCCGCGCCACCAGGCTGAGCAGGGCCTTGGGTTCGAATGGCTTGACCAGGTAATCGGCGGCGCCTTGGCGCATCGCGTCGACCGCCCGCTCCACCGCGGCGTGGGCAGTCATCAGCAATACTGGCAGATGCGGCTGCTGGCGACGCAATTGCGTGAGCAACTGATGGCCGTCCATGCCCGGCATGTTCACATCGCTGACCACCAGGCCGAACGCCTCTTCATCCACCACACGCAACGCCTCTTCGGCGCTGCCAACGGCACGGTAGGCGAACCCGCCGATCTCCAGGGTATCGGCCAGGGCCTGACGCAACACGCGATCATCCTCGACCAGCAGCACCTTGATACTCATCACCCCCTCTCCTCACGCGCCTCGAACAGCGGCAGCACCACCGTCACACAGGTACCGCGCCCAACCTTCGAACGCAGGCGCAACTCGCCACGATGGGCGCGAACCACGGCCTGGACCACCGCCAGGCCCAAGCCGGTTCCGGTGGCCTTGGTGGTCAGGAAGGGTTCGCCCAGACGCTCCAGCAACTGCGCATCGATGCCGCTGCCGGCATCGCTGACACACAGTTGCAAGCCCCCCTCGCGGCGCATCAGGTGCACCTTCAGCCGCGCCGGCTCGACGCTGGCCTGCAAGGCGTTCTCGATCAGGTTGAGCATGGCGCCGACCAAGGTATCGCGATTGCATAACACCTCACCCAGGTGGCTATCGCACTGCCAACGCACCGCGTGCCCCTGCACGTGGGCTTGCGCCGCCTGCTGCAAGGCCTGGAACAATGCCTTGGGGCTGACCCGGTCGTTGAGCGGCAGCTCGCCGCGGGCGAACACCAGCATGTCGCGCACCTGGTGCTCCAGTTCGTGCAGGCGCTCCTTGAGGTTACCGGCGAAACGCTGGCGGGTTTCCCCCGGCAGGTCCTGCGCAGGGTCCGCCAGGTGGCTGGCATAGAGCATCGCGGCCGACAGCGGCGTGCGGATCTGGTGGGCCAGCGAAGCCACCATGCGCCCCAGCGACGACAGGCGCTGATGGCGCGCCAATTGATCCTGTAGACGACGGGTTTCGGTCAGGTCGTTGAGCAGTACCAACTGCCCGGGCTCGGCATCCAGCGAGCGCGTGGCGATAGACAGGCGCCGACCGTCACGCAGGGAGACCTCATGGCCATCGTCCTCGCGCGGCGCGAAGCTGCGAGCGATTACTTGCCGCCAGAGTTGCCCCAGCAGCGGCTCGCCAAGCAACTCGCAAGCGGCCGGATTGGCCTCGCGCACGTAACCGTCGCCATCGATCACGATCACCCCGCCGGGCAACAGGTCGAGCAGGTTCTGCAGACGATTGGCCAGGCGCTCCTTCTCATCCAGCTCGGCCATGCGCTGACCACTGACCACCGCCAACTCACCCTTGAGTTCACTGACCCGGGCCTCGAGCAGGTTGTAGGACTGACTCAGCTGGCTGGAAACCTGGTCGAACAGGGCGAAAGCCTGTTCAAGGCCCTGCCGGCTTTCCTGTTCGAGCGGGGTGTGCCCGCGCGGATCGGGGGCTGGGGAACGGTGGGCGGCCTGGGGCATCGTGCTCTCTCGCATGGCTGACCGTCATAAAAACGGTATGTTACCTGCGGTGTAGCAATAGCCGTGCCGGAGATGGGGATAAAGGAAGGTTGGCGGGCGGGTTGTTGATCAGGCTCAAGGGGCTGGCCATAAGCCTGACCCGACCTGATTTCTGTGTGAGCGGCCCCTGATTACAGCGCTGAGCCGATGCCGCCGGGGCCGCTGCGCGGCCCTTTCGCGACACAAGGCCGCTCCTACAAGGTACGCGCAAACCTGCCCAGCCGGCAGCCCATCACTCGTCGGCCTGTTCCTCGCCGCCTTGGCGGCTCATGCCGTACTTGCGCATCTTCTCCACCAGCGTGGTGCGGCGAATGCGCAGGCGCTCAGCGGCACGGGCGACGATGCCGTTGGCATCGTCCAGCGCCTGCTGGATCAGCCCCTGCTCCAGGCTGCCAAGGTAGTCCTTGAGGTCCAACCCTTCGGGCGGCAGCATGGCATGGTTGGCGAAGTTCGGCGCATGGCCATTGATCGCCACGCGCTCCTCGAGGTCGGAACGCAGGCTGTCGACCAACTGCTCGTCCTCGTCATCCACATAGCGGAACTTCTTCGGCAGTTCCGCCACGCCAATCACCCCGTACGGATGCATGATCGCCATGCGCTCCACCAGGTTGGCCAGCTCGCGCACATTGCCCGGCCAGCCGTGACGGCACAGCGACATGATCGAGGCAGAGTTGAAGCGAATCGAACCGCGCTTCTCGTGTTCCATGCGCGAGATCAGCTCGTTCATCAGCAGGGGGATGTCTTCCACCCGCTCACGCAACGGCGCCATCTCGATGGGGAACACGCTCAACCGGTAATACAAGTCTTCGCGGAAGGTACCGTCCTCGATCATGCTCTCGAGGTTCTTGTGGGTCGCGGCGATGATGCGCACGTCGATGCTCTGGGTCTTGTTGCTGCCCACGCGCTCGAAAGTACGCTCCTGCAACACCCGCAGCAGCTTGACCTGCATCGGCAACGGCATGTCGCCGATCTCGTCGAGGAACAGGGTGCCGCCGTTGGCCAGCTCGAAGCGTCCGGCACGGCTGGTGATCGCCCCGGTGAAGGCGCCCTTCTCGTGACCGAACAGCTCGCTCTCGAGCAGCTCCGCCGGGATCGCCCCACAGTTGACCGGCACGAACGGCGCCTCGCGACGCTTGGAGTGGTAGTGCAGGTTGCGCGCCACCACCTCCTTGCCAGTGCCGGACTCACCGAGGATCAACACGCTGGCGTCGGTGTCGGCCACCTGCTGCATCATCTGCCGCACGTGCTGGATGGCACGGCTGGTGCCCACCAGGCTGCGGAACAGATTCGGCTCGCGCTGACGACCGCGCTCGCGGGCCTGGTCGTACATCTCGCGATAGACCTGGGCACGGTGCAGCGAATCGAGCAACTGGCTGTAGCTGGGCGGCATCTCCAGGTTGGAGAGCACACGACGGCGCAGGTCCTCGGGGAACTCCGCGGAAGAAATTTCACCCAAAAGCAGCACCGGAAGGAACTCATCCCAGCCAGCCACTGTCTTAAGGAGCCCCAGCACACTGGCTGGCGCATTTACGGTCCCGATCAGGACACACAGCACTTCACGGCTGGAAGACAAACCTTCGACCACCTGCTGCCAGTCCTGGCTGGAGCAAGAAAGGTTTTCTTCGCCGAGAAAATTCAGGACCACCGCCAGATCGCGGCGGCGTTCGCTGTCGTCATCGATCAGGAGAATCTTGGTTTCACGCCACATGCAATAGCAACTTCCCTAGTCATATCGGCGCCCGAAGGCGTGCACGACATCATTCCGACTGAATGGTCAGTGTTCGGACGTCTGAATTTCGAAAACAGCCACTAGTAAAGTCAAAAAGACCGTAACAGTCAAATTTATGGCGCATCTTACTCAGTTCGGTGCATCTTAACTGAATAAATGGTAAACCTTCGAAGCATTCTTTGCTTGCTTGATCTGGGTCATCTCATCGGCGATTGCCTGGCGCTCGCCGATGGTGGCATCGAGCAGGTCGCGGTAGACCTCCAGCAGCCCTTCCAGACGCTCCTTGACCAGCGCTTCATCGAGGCTTGGCGCACTGAGCATGTCGTCGATGCAGGTGCGGCAACTCTCGTCGAGCGTGCGAATGGCCTCCCAGTCACGGGCAGCCAGGGCATCGCGCAAGGCGTCCTGGGTTTCTTCGAAACGTTGCAGCGCGCTGCTCATGCTTGACTCCTCAGCCGGCCGGCTGTGCATCGGCAATGGCATCCCAACCGCTCTTGACGGTGATCAGCAGTTGCGCGACCTCGTCGATGATCGCCGGGTCGTTGTCGATGTTAGCCTGCATCAGGCGGTTGGTCATGTAGGCGTACAGGCTCGACAACTGCTCGATATAGGCAGGGTCCGCGCTCTTCTGCGCATCGAGACCGTCGCTCAGGCCAATGATGATATCGATCGCCTTGCCCAGCATCAGGCCTTTTTCGGCGATGTCGCCACGGGCCAGCGCACCTTTGGCCTGTGCCATGCGATCGAGCCCACCCTCCATCAGCATCTGCACCAGGCGATGGGGCGTGGCTTCGGAAATCTGGGCATGGGAATTGACCTTCTGGTACTGACGAAGGGCTCTCATGGGATTCATCTTGCGACCTCGTGACGGGCAAAAACGACTGGTTCGATAGTCTTTGTATCGGGCCGGCGAAGAAAAACTTTACCGACCGCTGAGCTGAAGCCGGGCATCATGCCCGGACTTCAGCCGACGTTCACGGATTATTTATGGTTCTTGGCGTTGTTCAACGCGTTGAGCGTCCCCAGCACGTTCTGCTGCTGCTGACGCAGCTGCGAGACCAGGGTATCCATGTGGTTGTACTTATCCTGCAAGCTGACCCGCAGGGCTTCCATGCGTGTATCGAGGGTGTCCTGCTCGGTCTTGAGCTTGGTCAGGCTTTCAGACAGCGTTTTGGAACGCTCAGCGAGGGTACCGGTGCTGGCCTTGGCATAAGGCTCGGTGACCTTCTGCAGGCGAGCGAGCATGCCGTCCTTGCCATTGAAGATACTGGTCAGGTCAGCGGCATTGGTGGCCGCGGCCTTGTCCCACTTCTTGTCGTCCAGGCTCAGTAACCCACCATCCTGTGACGAGGTGACGCCGAATGCGGCCAGCGACTTCATCGTGCCATTGCCGGACAGCGCATTCATCTCTTCACGGATCGACGATACCAAGGCACGCATGGAGGCATCCCCGGTAAGCGCCGCCGGCGTCATGGTGCCATTGGCGTTCTTGGTCACCCGGGTTTCCGCATTGACCACTTTCATCAGTGCGTTATAGCTGTCAATAAAGCCCTTCAGGCCCGACTTCAGCGCAGTGGTGCTGGTGGTCAACGACAGCGTGGTCTTGACCAAGGCTTCGCCTTCCTTTTCCTTGGGAGAGACACCCACCAGCTTGATATTCAGACCGCTCACCGCGTCACTGATATCGTTGGTCTTGGACTCCATGGCAATGCCATCAAGCGTGTACTTGGCGTTCTCAGGCTTATCCACAACGGTGTAGCCAGTATCAAGACCGGAATTGCCCGACAGGGTGATATCGGAGCCAACGCCCATCTTGTTGGAGGTGATCACCAGGCGCGAACCCGAGGCATCGGTCAACACGTTGGCACTCAGACCGGCGGTCCCTAGCTGACTGTTGATCGCCTCGCGCACCTGTTGCAACGTGGCGCCCGGCGGGATGCTGACATCGTGACCCTTGCCATTCTGGGTGATAATCAGCTTGGTGGCGGTGGTCCCGGGGTTGACCACGCTGTTCGCGCCACTGGAGTAAACCTTGGTGGACACCTTGGACGCAGACGCCAATTTTTCCACCTGCAGACTGAACGAACCATTGGCCGCGCCCGCGCCTGCGGTAATGGTGGCAACCTTCTCATCCGAAGACTTCAATGCCAAACCGCCGAAGCTGTTGTCGTTGGTCATGCTGGTCAACGCGCCACGGAAGGCATCCAGGGCCGCCTGGATCTTGCCGATCGAGGACAATGTGGTGGTTGCCTTCAGTGTCTGGGTATTGATCTGTGCCTGCTTCGGCGCCTTTTGCGCGTCCACCAGGGACTTCACAATCGCCTGGGTATCGATGCCCGAACCGATACCGCTGATTGTTGAACCTGCCATCATTGCTCTCCTTGTACGGTGGCTGCCGGATCCTTGGCGGAAAAATCCCTAGAAAGATCGGCAGCAACAAAAATCATGCCAGCCCGTCGAACAGCAGGCTACTGGCTTCACTGAGGCTTTGCGCCAGCTTCAGCGCGGTTTCCGACGGGAGTTGGCGGATCACGTCACCCGATTCGGTGGCGATCACCTTGACCACGACCCGGCCGGTGGAATCATCGATGGAAAAATCCAGCTTGCGCTGGCTCGACTGGACGAAATCACGAATTTCGCCAACCGCCTTTTCCAGATCCTCGCGGGTATGCGGCTTGTCGTCCGCGGCCGCCGCCTCCTGCACCTTGACAGGCGCCAGTGGCTCCTTGACAGCGGTCACCGCCTGGGGCTGCAGCGAAGGATACACCTGGTTGAGCTTGACACTCATGTCCATGTTTCGAACTCCTCATGTCAAAAAGGCGAAAGGGCACGTAAACGCGCCCTTCCACCTCTTACTCAGACGCCTGAATTACTGAAGCAGTTTCAGGACCGAGGAAGGCAGCTGGTTAGCCTGCGACAGGATCGCAGTCGAAGCCTGCTGCAGGGTCTGCTGCTTGGTCAGTTCTGCAGTTTCCGAAGCGAAGTCCACGTCCTGCACGGTGGAGCGAGCAGCGGTGGAGTTCTTCTGGATGTTCTGCAGGTTGTCGACGGTGGTGGTCAGACGGTTCTGGGTAGCACCCAGGCCCGAACGGACGCTGTCGATCGAACCGATGGCCTTGTCAATTACCGCCACAGCGTTCTGTGCATTGGTTGCGCTTGTAACATCGGTATCGGAAACATAGGTTTTCTTCGAGGAAACCGAAGTAACACCAGTGCCATACAGGGCAGCAGTGCTGCCAGGGCCATTGGCACCAGCACCATCCGCAATCGAGTAGCCCTTGGCCGAATCCAGCGAAATCTGACCAGTCACAACCGACTTATCGCCAGCCGCAGCATTCAGAGGCACGGCAGCGCCGTAGGTGCCGCTGCCATTTTTTGCAGCAATTTTCACACCCGGAGCACCGGCTTTCGGTGCGAAGGTAATGTTTTCGCCGGTATCAGACTTGATTTCCAGATTCTTGGTCGACTCGTCATAGTTGACGCTAATACCCAACTTCGCAGCGTTCGACTTCAGTTGGTCTGCCAGGCTAGCGTTATCCGTGACACCGACGAAGCTAACGGTAGAGCCGCCAACGGTCAAATCGAAGTTAGCTGGAGCCGCAGCAGTTGCACCGCTCGCATCCAACTTCACTTCAGTGCTGGCAGTAGCGGTCAACCCGCCAATAGCACCATTCAGTTGAGCCGCGACATCCTTAGCCGATGCACCGAGACCATAGTTGACTGTTTTGGTTTGTCCGTTACCAGTTACAGCCAATTCACCTGCAGCAAGGCCATCTTTACTGATAGAGATATTGCCAGTCTTGAGCTGCTGCGAACCAATGCTCTTAGCCGAAACGTTATCCAGAGTCAGGTTGATGGTTTCGTTGGCGTTGGCGCCGACCTGGATGGCCTTGGTGCCGTAGGAACCGTCCAGCAGCTTTTGGCCACCGAAGGTGGTGGTAGCGGAAATACGGTTCAGCTCGGCGGTCAGAGCCTGGTACTCGTCGTTGTTCGACTTACGGTCGTCGGGGCTCAGGGAGCCAGTGGCCGAGGACAGAGCCAGGGTACGCATTTTTTGCAGGATGTCGGTCGAAGCCTGCATCGCGCCTTCGGCGGTCTGGGCGATCGAGATACCGTCGTTGGCGTTCTTGACTGCTTGGCCCAGGCCGTTGATCTGGCTGGTCAGGCGGTTGGCGATCTGCAGGCCGGCAGCGTCGTCTTTGGCGCTGTTGATGCGCAGGCCGGAAGACAGGCGCTGCATCGAAGTGGTCTGGGCGGTGCTGGCCTTGTTCAGGTTAACCTGAGTAGTAACCGAGGCAATGTTGGTGTTTACAGTTAAAGCCATGACGAAATCCTCGTTGGATGGGTACTGCGGCTTCCGGCCCTGGCATCCGCCGGGTATGGCCTAGAGAACCTTCGTAATGGTTATCGTCGTTTGCGGGGGTTGCTTGAGGGCATTTTCAAAAAAAAAATGCCATCACCCCGCCACCCCTACAAAATCAGGGGGTTAAGGTACCGATAGACGATCAACGGGCAAAAAAAAGCGCCTGGCGGGATACGCCAGGCGCTGCTTCGAGCAAGCGCTGATTCAGCCCCGGTAAAGGATCGCCGAACCCCACGACAGACCGACACCGAAGCCACTGATGGCCACGCGCTTCCAGGTACTGTCGAGCATGTGCTTCTGCAACAGCAACGGCACGCTGGAGGACACGGTATTGCCGGTCTCGAGCATATCCTTGACGAACTTCTCCGGGTGCTGTTCTTCAAAGCGGCGCGCCACGGCATCGACGATGGCCGCACTGCCCTGGTGAATGCAGAACGCGTCGATATCCGCCGACTGCAGGCCACTGGCCTCGAGCAGCTCATGCAGGTGCGCCGGCACCTTGACCAGGGCGAAGTTGAACACCTGGCGGCCATTCATGAAGAAGGTGCCATCGCTGACCTTCAAATGCTCGGCACCCGAGCCGTCGGTGCCGAAACGCGCCTCGCCCAACTGCCACACGGCATCTTCGCCCATCCAGGTGGCGGTGGCGGCATCGCCGAACAGCATGGTGGTGTTGCGGTCTTCCGGATCGACGATCTTTGAATACGGATCGGCGGTGATCAGCAAGCCGTTCTTCAGCCCAGCCGCCTGCATGAAGCCCTTGATCGCGTACAAACCATAGACATAGCCGGAGCAGCCCAGCGACACGTCGAAGGCGGCGACACGGGTCGAGAGGCCCAGCTTGTCCTGCACGATGGCCGCGGTGTGCGGCAACCCTTCCTCGTCACCGTTCTGGGTGACCACGATCAGCACATCGATCGACTGCGGATCCAGCTCCGGGTTGTTGGCGAACAACGCGCGGGCGGCCTCGACGCAGAGGTCGGAGGTTTCCTGCTCATCGGCCTTGCGCGGCAGGAACGAGGCGCCGATCTTGCCGAACATGAACGCTTCGTCCTTGCCGAACTTCGCACCCTGGACGTAGTTGTCCAGGCCAGCGGTAGGCACGTAACTCGCAATGCTTTTGATGCCAATCATTCTGGCTTCCCAATGAAAACAGCCAAAGACCACCACTCGATGAATTGAGGGCGCCAATACCGGGTCGAAACCACTGCAGCCCGAGACAGGCCGAAACCAGACTGTCGCTCGCACACCGGTAACAAAATGCTGCAGCAGCTGCCGCATAGAATACAGGGAAGATGCGCGTTTTGACTCATTGGTCACACTCATTTATCGGCAAAAGCGCCCCAGCGCCGCGCCGCAGACACGAAAAAGCCCCGGCAGCACACAGCTGACCGGGGCTTTTTTAGCGCAGGCGCGATCAGAGCTTGTTGAACAGGCTCAGCTGCGAGATCCGCGAGAACGCCAGTTGCGAGGCCTCGAGCATGGCTTGCTGCAAGGTCAGCATGATCGATGCTTCGGCCATGTCGGTGTTACCGATGGCATCCTGGGTGACCTTGTTGGCCGTGCTCAGGCTGGTGTTTTCCTGACGCTGGATATCCAGCGAGTTGCCACGGGCGCCGATCGAGCCCCGGGTGATATCGACCTGTTCGCGCGCACTGGCCAGGTTGGCCACCGCCGAGGCGACGGCGTTCTTGATGGCGAGGTTGTTGCCTGCGGTCCCGGGCGGCGCGTCCAGCGCCGAGCGCAGCTGGCTGATGGTCTCCAGCACGCTCTGGTTCTGGTGGTTGTTGGCGTTGATGGCGAACTGATCACCCGCCTGCGGCGCGCCGGACACCTGGTAGGTCACGCCAGCGACCGTCAACGACGGCGCGGTGAACGTACCGCTGGCCACCGGCTTGCTGTCGGCGGTCAAGGGCTGGGCGTAGAACTCGTAGGTGTTGGCCCCGGTGAACTTGATCACCGCGCCATTGCTCGGGAAGGTGCTGCGGTAAGCCGCCTGGTCGGTCACGGCGCTGCCGGTCACCTGGGCGCTGGACGGGTTGCCGGCACCGCGCACGCTGGTCAGCGAATCGGGGCGCGCCTGCACGCTGAATTCACGGCCAGCGACGGTGGCATCGGCGTCCTCGCCCTCTTTGAGCGAAACATTGACTTCGAACTCGACGCCACGCAGGGCGATGCGGTTGCCACCCTCGGTCTTGCTGTCGAAGGTGCCGTTGGTGGGCGTCTCGGCGGTGATATCGTTGCCCAGGGCATCGGTCACCTTGTACTGGGTGGCACTGGTGAAGGTGATCTTGTACGGCTGGCCTGCGGTGAAGCTGTCGTTGAAGCTATTGTTCGAGGTCAGCAGGCCCGGCGACAGCGCGACCTTGCCATCGTCGACCGGCGGCGCCACCAGGGTGGACTCGGTACGGCTCTTGTTCTTGGCCGAATCGAAAATGCTGAAACCGGTGTCATTGGTCGCCAGGCTCAGGGTGTCGGACACCTGCAGGCTCAGCTGGGTCTGGTCGCCCTGGTAGCTGTAGGTGCCGTCGGCATTGCGCACATAGGGCGGCGACGAGGTCTTGGTGCCACCGAACATGTAGTCGCCGTTGGCGTCGCGGGAATTGAGCAGGCCGAAAATGTTGGCCTCGATCTCTTTCAGTTCGCCACTGATGGACGCACGGTCGGCATCGGTCACGCCAGCCCCGCCAGCGCGCAGGGCCAGTTCGCTGGCACGCTGCATCGCTTCGTTGATGGTGGCCAGCACGCTCTCTTCCTGCAGCAGCGAGTTGTTCACCGTGGTCATGTTGCCGCCGTACTGCTTGAGCAACGCCTGCTGCTGCTGCAGCAACAGCAGGCGCGCGGCACCGACCGGATCGTCGGCGGCGGTCTGGATACGCACCCCGCTGTCGATCTGGGTCTTGCTCTTCATCAGGCCGGCGAAGTTCTTGGTGTAGCTGCTGGCGCTCGACTCATAGAACTGAGCGGTGGAAATACGCACGATGGCGACTCCTTACAAAGCGTTGATCAGGGTTCTGAAGACTTCCTGCGCCGCCTTGATGATCTGCGACGACGCGGTGTAGTAGTGCTGGAACTTGACTAGGTTGGCAGCCTCATCATCCAGACTGACACCGGAAACCCCGTTGCGGCTTTCCTTGGCCGAGTCGAGCACGGCCTTGGTCGCGACGGTATCGATTTTGGCCTGGTTGGCCTTGGCGCCGACGCGCTCGACCAGCGAAGCGTAAGCCGAAGTGAAGCTGGAGCCGCCACCGGAGGTCACACCGACCGTGGACTTGGTCTGCAACCCCAGTAGCGCCTGGGCGTTGCGGTTGTCCGACTTGCCGTCGGCATTGAAACGGAACTCGAAGCGATCACCTGCCGCCGGGCTGCCGCCGACCACGGTCTCCATGCTGAACGTGCGCGGATTGCCACTGCCATCGACAATCGCGTTACCCGCAGCGTCACGCATGGGCACGTTGATCGCCAGCTTGTTCTCCTGCCCCGGGACAATTGTTCCACTGCCAATGAGCCCACCCTTGGCATCGAACAATTTGTAGCCCTGGGTGCCACCGCTGGCCGCCCCGAACTCGACCCTCACCGGCATCGAATGCTTGATCGAGTTCTGAATCAGCGCGGTATCGGCCCCACCATAAATGTCCAGCTTGCCCAGTGTTGGCTGGGTAATGGTGCCACTACCGGTGTTGTCACCGACCACGATGCCATTGATCGGCCCGGCGAAGGCGAGCTTGTTGGCATCGGTCATGACGGTATTGATAGAGCCTGCCGCCGAACGGGTCGGGCTCACCTTGAAGCTGTCCCCGGCCGCCAGACCGCCACCGTTCAGTTTCAGGGTGAAGCCATCGATCACCGGCGGCGGCGTGGCGGTCAGGTCGAAGTTGCCCATGTCGGTGCCGTCGGAACGGCGCACGCTGTACTGATTGGGGCCGGTGAACTTGACCTCATAGTCGTAGGTGGTGAGCGCACCGCTGTTGGCGATGGTCACATCCAGGTTGCCGGAGCCTGCGCTGTTGTTCGACGAGGCCAGGCTGCGCTGGCTGATTGCCGCGGCGCTGTTGATGCTGGAGAACAGCGCACTGCCGAACTGAGCGTTGGCGTCCAGGCCCTGCCCCAGCTGGCTGTTGATGCTGTCGGCCACCACCAGGGCGACACGCCCCAGCTCGTTCATCGACGGGGTGAGCACGTCGTTGCGGTAGCGCAGCAAGCCGCCAATCTGCCCACCACTGACCACCGAAGTGACGTCCGAGGAGAAGTTCGGGTAGTTGATCTGCAGGCTGTACTGGCTCTTGTCGGCGGCGCTCGGCACGGCGCTCAAGGTGTTGGCGCGATTACCGGTGACCAGCGACTGGCCATTGCCCAGGTACACATCGTAATTGCCGTCGCGCTCCTGCACGGTAACGCCGACCAGCTCGTTGAGCTGGCGCACCGCCTCGTTGCGCGCATCCAGCAGGCTGTTCGGCGAAGCGCCGGACGCCGACAACTGGGTGATCTGCTTATTGAGATCGGCGATGCTCGAAGTCAACTTGTTGACCTGGCCGGACAGCGTATCCAATTGGCTGTTGATGCTGTCGTTCTGCTTGCTCATCTGGCTGGAGATGGCATTGAAGCGATTGCTCAAGGTCTGCGCCTGGGTCAGCAGCAGTTGCCGCGACGCCACATCGCTGGGCTTGGCCGACGCGGTCTGCAAGGCCGAGAAGAAGGCGGTCAGTACCGAGCTGATGCCGGTGTCGCTTTCGGCCAGCAACTTGTCGATACCCGTGATCTGATCCTGGAACGCCGCCGCATCGGTATTGAGCGAAGTCGCGGTCTGCAGTTGCTTGTCCAGATAGGCATTGTAGATGCGGCGCACATCCGACAACGTGGTGCCCGTGCCGACGAAGCCCGCGCCGATGTTGTGCGACGGCCCCGTAGTCTGGATGGTTTGCTGCCGCGAATAGCCGGAAACCGCCGCGTTGGCGATGTTGTTACCGGTGATGGCCAACGCGGTCTGGCTGGCACTCAGGCCCGACAGCCCGATCGAGATCAGGTTAGACATGGTTCAATCCTTATAGATTCGTGGTAGTGCCAGCCATGGCGTATTCCTGGGTCGGCTGCAGCTGCCGGGCAATGCTGATGATCTTGCGGGCGTAGTCCGGGTCGGTGGCGTAGCCAGCCTTCTGCAGCTCTCTTGCAAACTGTTCCGGTTTATCGGCCGAGCCGACCGCATCTTTATAGCGACTGTTGTTATGCAACAGGCTGACCAGGTCGTGGAAGCTGTCCTGGTACGAATCGTAGGAACGGAACGCCGCCGTCTCCTTGACGAACTGGCCACCGCGGAATTCGCTGGTGATCGCCCTCGCCTCGCCACCTTGCCAGTTGCCGGTGGCCTTGATGCCGAACAGGTTGTGGCTGCTGCTGCCATCGGGGTTGCGCATCACCGACTTGCCCCAACCGGTTTCCAGCGCGGCCTGGGCCACCAGGTAACGCGGGTCGATGCCAATGCGCTTGGCCGCTTGCTCGGCCATCGGCAGCATGGTGGCAACGAACGCGTCGCTGTCGCTGAAGGCCTTGTTCGGCGCCAGCGGCGGCTGGGCCACGGCGCGGCCGAGGATGCGCATGCCCTCGCGCTCACGCGGCGCGGCAAAGCTCTGCGCTGGTTGCCAGTCGCCGCGGGCGACACCGGCCAGCGATGGTCCGCTGCGCTGTGGCAGGGCCGTGTCGCCTGCCGCGGCGGCCGACGGCACGATGCCGGCCAGCAGGCGATCGGTAAGCTTGCCCGGCAGCGCGAGGCGCCGTGAATTGAGCGCCGCCACATCGTTGCGCCCGGCCGCGGCTTGCTCGCCACGCACCGGCTGGGCGACACGACCGCCACCCCACAGCGCTGGCGCCGGGCCGTCGATACGCGGGAACGGGCTGTTGTTGGGCGCAGCGCCCTTGTTCTTGCTCAACTGGCGCACCAGCACGTCCTGCAGGCCGATACCACCACCCTCGCGGGACATGCTGACCGCCAACTGCTGGTCGTACATGTCGCGGTACTGCTTGGTGGTGTCGCTGTTCATCGGGTTTTCTTCGTCGGCCAGCACATCGCTGGCCTTGCGCGAGGCCTTGAGCATCTCGCTGACGAACAAGGATTCGAACTCCTGGGCCACCTTGCGGATGTTGCCCTCGCTTTCGCGATCACCGTGCTTGAGCGAACTCAGGCGATTGAGGTCGGTGAAGGCACCGCTGTCGGCCGGGCTGGAAATCAGGCTCTTCGGGTTCATCCCAGGCGTCCTCAGATCACGATCAGGTCGGCTTGCAACGCGCCGGCCTGCTTCAGGGCTTCGAGGATCGCCATCAGGTCGCTGGGCGCCGCGCCGACCTGGTTCACCGCGCGGACTATCTCATCCAGCGTGGTACCCGGGCCGAACTTGAACATCGGCTTGGCTTCCTGCTCGGCATTCACCCGCGAGCGCGGCACCACCGCGGTCTGGCCGTTGGAGAACGGCCCCGGCTGGCTGACGATCGGGTCTTCGGTGATGGTCACGGTCAGGCTGCCGTGGGTCACCGCCGCCGGCGACACCTTGACGTTCTGGCCGATGACGATGGTACCGGTGCGCGAATTGATGATGACCTTGGCCACTGCCTGGCCCGGATCGATCTCGAGGTTCTCCAGGATCGACAGGTAGTCGACACGCTGGCTCGGGTCCATCGGCGCGGTCACCCGCACCGAACCACCATCGATGGCCTGGGCGACACCCGGGCCGAGCAACTCGTTGACCTTGTCGACGATGCGCTTGGCGGTAGTGAAGTCCGGGCGATTGAGGTTCAGGGTCAGGCTGTTGCCCTGGTTGAAACCACTCGGCACCGCACGCTCGACGGACGCGCCGCCAGGGATCCGCCCGGCCGACGGAACGTTGACGGTGATCTTCGAGCCGTCGCGACCCTCGGCATCGAAACCACCCACCACCAGGTTGCCCTGGGCGATGGCGTAGACGTTGCCGTCGATACCCTTGAGCGGCGTCATCAACAGGCTGCCGCCGCGCAGGCTCTTGGAGTTACCGATGGACGACACGGTGATGTCGACCACCTGGCCCGGCTTGGCGAACGCCGGCAGATCGGCATGCACCGATACCGCGGCGACGTTCTTCAACTGCACGTTGCCCGACCCCGGCGGCACCTTGATGCCGAACTGCGAGAGCATGTTGTTGAAGGTCTGCAGGGTGAATGGCGTCTGGGTGGTCTGGTCACCCGTGCCATTGAGCCCCACGACCAGGCCGTAGCCGATCAATTGGTTGGCGCGCACGCCAGAAATGCTGGCGATATCCTTCAGACGCTCGGCGTGGGCACCGAACGCGCAGGACAGGAGCAAGGTCGCGGCAATCAACCGCCTAGCGTTGAACATGGTCATCCGTACTCAGAAAGGCCAGAGCGGGCTGATGAAGAAACGGTCCAGCCAACCCGGCTGGCTGGCATCGGCGAACGAGCCGGTGCCCGAATAGGTGATGCGCGCGTCGGCCACGCGGGTGGACGGCACGGTGTTGTCGGTGGCGATGTCGTCGGCGCGCACCAGGCCAGCGATGCGTACCAGTTCTTCACCGGTGTTCAAGGTCATCCACTTCTCGCCACGCACGGCGATGATGCCGTTGGGCAGCACCTCGGCCACGGTGACGGTGATCGAACCAGTCAGGGTGTTGCCCTGGGTGGCCTTGCTGTCGCCCTTGGTGCTGCGGTCACCGCTGTAGCCGGCTTCCAGGCTCAGGTCGCCGCCACCCAACGGGTTGTTGGTGTTGGGCACGGTACCGAACAGCGACGTCAGGCCAAGGTTGGCCTTGCTGTTCTTCTGGATCTGCGAACCTGCGTTCTTGCTCGCCGAGGTGCGCTCGTTGAGGGTGATGGTAATGATGTCGCCGACCCGGAACGCCTTGCGATCGGTGTACAGGCCCTGCTCGAAGCCGGCCTGGTAGATCGAGCCGTTGTTGGCCGCCGCCGGCAGCGGGGTGCGCGGCAGCACCGGCGCATAGTACGGGTCGTTGGGCTTGGGCGTCGGCGCGACGCAACCGGCCAACAACACCACCCCCCCCAGGGCGAATACGGACAACGAACGCATCATGACACTTACCTCACGGTGAAACAGGCGCTGCAACAACGAGCGCAGAGTCAACGGCCCACGCCAGGCGGGCCGCCAGGGCTTACAACTGCTGGGTGACGAACGACAGCATCTTGTCGGCGGTGGAGATGACCTTGGAGTTCATCTCGTAGGCGCGCTGGGTGGTGATCATGTTCACCAGTTCCTCGACGGTGCTGACGTTGGAGGCTTCCAGAGTCTGCTGCTCGGTGGTGCCGAAGCCGTTCAGGCCTGGGGTGCCGACCTGCGGCGCGCCGCTGGCGGCGGTCTCCAGGAACAGGTTGCCGCCGATGGCCTGCAGGCCGGCCGGGTTGATGAAATCGGCGGTCTGGATGTTGCCGATGACCTGCGCGGCCGGGTTGCCCACGGTGGTGATCGAGACGGTACCGTCCTTGCCGACGGTGAAGGTCTGCGCGTCTGGTGGCACGACGATGGCCGGCTCCAGGGCAAAGCCGTTGGCGGTGACGATCTGACCGTCGGAGTTCAGGTGGAAGGTACCGTCACGGGTGTAGCTCACGGTGCCGTCCGGCTGCAGGATCTGGAAGAAGCCACGGCCGTTGACCGCCATGTCCAGCGGGTTCTGGGTGGTCTGCAGGCTGCCGGCGATGAAGCTCTTCTGGGTGCCGACGATGCGCACACCGGTACCGACCTGCAGGCCCGAAGGCAGTTCGCTGTCCTGGGTCGACTGAGCGCCAGGCTGACGCTTGATCTGGTACAAAAGGTCCTGGAACTCGGCACGATCACGCTTGAAACCGGTGGTCGAGACGTTCGCCAGGTTGTTGGAGATGACCGCCAGGTTGGTGTCCTGGGCGGACAGGCCGGTTTTCGCGACCCAAAGAGCTGGAAGCATTTAGTGTTCTCCTCGTGCGCCTGATTTTCGGCACCCGTTCAAATGTGATTAGCCGATTTGCAAGACGCGGGCCATGGCTTCATCGCCTTCCTTGGCCGCGTTCATCATCTTGACGTGCAGTTCGAACTGGCGGGACAACGCCAGCACCGAGGTCATTTCCTCGACGGCGTTGACGTTGCTCGACTCCAGGAAGCCCGAGACCACGCGGACATTGACGTCGGCGTCGGCAGGCTGGCCATTGCTGGTGTGGATCATGCCGTCCAGGCCCTTGGTCAGGCCCTTGATGTCGGGGTTGACCAGCTTGATGCGGTCGACCTCGGCCATCACCCGCGGATCCTCGCCCATGGCGCGGATGCTGATGGTGCCGTCGTCACCCACCTCGACCTGCTGCTCCGGCGGAATGGCGATCGGGCCGCCATTGCCGATCACCGGCATGCCGTTGCCGGCACGCAGCACGCCCAGGGCGTCGATGTTCAGGCTGCCGGTGCGCACGTAGGCCTCGCTGCCATCGGGCGCCTGCACGGCGATGAAGCCCTTGCCGGCCACGGCCACGTCCAAAGGACGGCCGGTCTCGACCAGGGCACCTTCGCTGAAGTCGGTGGCCGGACGCTCGGTCATGGCGAAGGCGCGCGCCGGAAAGCTGTCGCCGAACACCGGCATCGAACGCGCCTGCTCCAGGTCACGCTGGAAGCCATTGGTGGAAACGTTCGCCAGGTTGTTGGCATGGGCCTTCTGCGCCAGCGCGTTCTGGCTGGCGCCGGTCATGGCCACATAAAGCATCTTGTCCACAGCATCTCCTCTACGCGAACCTTGCCGCGCTGTCGTTGGCAAGGATGAAGCAATTATCGAACCAAACTGACAAAGCCCTTTAACACGGGGCTTTCAGCGGCCTGCGCCAAGGCAAGCGTCAGTTTGTCGGCGAATCGTTGCCGCTGGCGGCAAAGCCTGCGTCAGTCGGCGCGACACGCACCATTGGTGTAGGGGCCGGAATGACGCTTCCAACCCTCCCCCGGGTCGTTGGCCGAGCACATGTAGCGCCCGGTCGCCAGGCTCTGCCACTGGTACCAGGGCGCTGGCGCAGCCTGCAGCGACAGCGCCAGCAACAAGGCGCTGGCAGCCACCAGCATCGGCTTGTTCATGGCATCAACCTCCTCTGCCAGACGTGAAAAAGCCCCTGCAAGCAGGGGCTCGATCACACCACGCTCATCAGGTCATCTGGATGATGGTCTGCATGAGGGTACTTTCGGTGGAAATGATCTTGGCATTCGCCTGGTAGTTGCTCTGCGCCTTGATCAGGTTGACCAGCTCGCTGGTCAGGTCCACGTTGGAATCTTCCAGGGAGCTGCCAGCGATGCGACCCAGCGTACCGGTGTCCGGTTCACCAATAACCGGCACGCCCGACGCGTAGGACTCTTTCCAAGCGGTGGCACCGACCGGCGTCAGACCTTGCAGGTTGGCGAAACTGGCGATCGCCACCTGGCCGATCACCTTGTTCTGACCATTGGTGAAGTTGGCGAACAGATTACCGCTCTTATCGACAGTCAGGCCGGCAAGCTCACCAGTCGCGTAGCCATCCTGATCCTTGGCGGTAGTGGCCGAGGCAGCGTTGTATTGAGTGGTAGCCAACATATCCAGGGTCACGCCCCCAGCACGCGCGGTAGCGCCATTCCCAACCCAGGCACCGGCGGCGTTTTTTTCGGCCGGCACCCAATTACCCAACTGGAAGGTCTTGTCGGCGGCGATGGTCAGGCCTCCGGTAACCGGTCCGACGACCATGGCCGCGGTATCCAGCTTACCTGCCGAGGTAAATGGCAGCTTGTTGACCAACGGCGCGGGCGAGGCCGGGTTGGCCGGGTTACGGCCGTCGATAGTGGTGTACATGGTCCAGGAGTTGGTGCCGGCATCCTTGACGAAATACTGGTTCATCTGGTGCTCGTTACCCTGGCTATCGTACACCGGAGTATTGAAGGTGTAGTTGTAACTGTTGACGTTGGTCGGGTCGAACGGCGAAACCGTCGGCGCGCTGGCACTGGAATTCAGGTTGACGGTTTCGGAAATGCGTCCGGTCGGCTTTGGCGACAGGTTCGAGGTGTCGATCTTCAGGTTGGTCAGCGAACCGGGGATCACCTTGCCGTTATCATCCACCGGGTAGCCTTGCAGGTTGGCGCCGTTGGCATTCACCACGTAGCCTTCCTTGTCGCTGTAGAAGGCGCCGGCACGGGTATAGATACGCGAACCGTTGTCGTTCAGGGCGAAGAAGCCATTACCGTCGATGGCCATGTCCAGTGCCTGGCCAGTGCCATTGATGTTGCCCGGGTTGAACAACTGCGAGACCGCCATGGTCTTCACGCCACTGCCGACCTGAGTCTTACCGCCAGCGGTGCCGCGGATCGACTGCGAGTACTGGTCGCCGAACTCGGCGCGCGACGATTTGAAACCGGTGGTGGCGACGTTGGCGATGTTGTTGCCGGTAACGTTCAAAGCCTTGTTCGCCGCATTGAGACCACTAAGGCCGATATTGAAAGACATTTACGCGCTCCTTGTGCCGATTCTGCGGCGTTAAATTCCGATGGTGGTGACTTTGGAGATACCGACTTTGCCGATACCGGCCAGGTCGAGCATCATCTCGCTGCCATTCTGGAAGCTGACACTGTTGACCTTGGCCGGCAGCAGCGTGGCCAGCGTCTTGGCCTTGCCGTCGACCTTGGTCTCGGCGCTGAAGGTGTAGGTGCCCGGATCGACCTTCTCGCCTTTGTCGTTGGTGCCATCCCAGATGAAGTCGGCGGTGCCGGCCTTCTGCGCGCCCAGCTCGATGGTCTTGACCACATTGCCGTCCTTGTCCTTGATGGTGACCTTGCCTTCGCTGATGTTCGACGGCACCACGACCTGGCCATTGAAGCTCTTGGTGGTGTCGACCACGGCTTTGTCGGTCGCCACGATCACCGAACGACCGACCAGCGACGTTGCTTGCAGGGCCTGGGACGAACCGATGCCGGTGAGGATGCCGTCAACCGACTGCTTGAGCGACTGGATGCCTTCGAGACTGCTGAACTGCGCCAGCTGCGCGACGAACTCGCCGTTCTTCTGCGGATCGAGCGGGTTCTGGTTCTTCATCTGTGTGACCAACAACTGCAGGAACGCATCCTTGCCCAAAGCGCTACCGGCCCGGCCGGTGCTGGCGTTGTTCTTGTTGTTGGACTTCTGCAGGGAATCCAGATAGCCGCTGCCGACCTTGTTATCTGTATTGGTGGTAGTCATTTAGGTTCTCTGCTTACTGACCCAGGGTCAGCACTTTCTGCATCATGTTCTTGGCGGTGTTCATCAGCTCGGCGTTGGTCTGGAACGCACGGCTGGCGGAGATCATGTCAGCCATCTCCTCGACCACGTTGACGTTCGGGTAGTAGACGTAGCCGTCCTTGTTCGCCGCCGGATGGTTCGGCTCGTAACGCGCCTCGAGGTTGCTCTGGTCCTCGATGATGCCCTTGACCTGAACGCCCTGCCCCGCCTCGCCCTGGTCCTCGAACAGCGACTGGCCGGCGCCGGCCTGGGCCTGCTGGAAGGTGGTGGCGAACACCGGGTGACGGGCGCGGTAGGTCTGGTCGATGCTCGACGAGACGGTCTCGGCGTTGGCGATGTTCGAGGCGACGGTGTTCAGGCGCGTGTTCTGCGCGCTCATGCCGCTACCGGCGATATTGAAGACACTGGCAAGGGACATGGTCACTCTCCGCGCAGGGCCGATACCAGCCCTTTGAATTTACTGTTAAGCAGGGTGAAGCTGGCTTGGAAGCCAACGGCGTTTTCCGTGTAGTTCGATTGCTCGATCTGCGCGTCCACGGTGTTCTGGTCGATCGACGGCTGCATCGGCGTGCGGTACTTCAGGGTGTCATCCATCATCGCCAGGCCTTCGGCCTCGATATGGCGATTGTTGGTGCGGTCCAGGGCAATGCGGCCTTTCTGCTGCTTGTCGGACTCGGCGGCGAGCACCGACGAGAAGTCCATGTCGCGCGCCTTGTAGTTCGGCGTGTCGGCGTTGGCGATGTTGTTGGCCAGCACCTCGGCACGCTGGGCACGGAAGCCCAGTGCCTTTTCGTGGATGCCAAGCGCCTTGTCGAAGCTGATGCTCATGTCGGGGAACCTTCGAAGGTTGACCAGAGTTTCGTTGGCTAACGCTAAAGCAAGGGCTGTGCCAACCAACAAAATCCCCATGAACACGGGGCCGCGCCCAGCAGTTCTACGTCCTCCTGCCAGAAAAGCGGCAAAGTGCTTCCGCCTGATAGCGACCAAGCGGCAATCGGCAGACGGCAAAAGCGGCAATCCAAAAAATTGACGTCAACCATACATGCCATATCGCCATCATTGGCGATAGCATTCGCACCCTCGCGCATCCGCTCAAACCAACACGGCATGTCGTCGCACGGATGCGCGCCGCTTTCAGCGACGGCGCGCGCCAGGCCGGCAACCTGCCATTGGGCGCCGGCACCCTGGAGCCACAGCTGAAGCTGATGGCCTACCACGACTTTGCCGCCGACCCTGTGCAGAACACTTCCACCTTCGTAGCCCGTTGACGCGCAACAGCTACGAAGCGGGCCTGAGCGCCGCTACAAGCTGGGCGCGGTGAGCATCGGGGCGAGCTACGACTACGTAGGCAAATCAGGCTTCGATGCCGATGTATTCTCGGCCCGCGTGCAGTACGCATGCAGATTGCTCGCGTGATACCGCACAAATGAAAAGGCCGGTATCTCGCGATACCGGCCTTTTTATCCTCACTTGGCCTGGTAGATGATCCCCGGGCTGCACTGCACCATCTGGTAGTGGTCCGGCAGGCCATTGAGCGCCTCGGACGCCCCCAGGAACAGGTAGCCGCCCGGCTTGAGCGTGCCATGAATACGCATGAGGATGTCCTTCTTGACCTGGGCCGAGAAGTAGATCAGCACGTTGCGACAGAACACGATGTCGAACTTGCCCAGCGGCGCGTAGCTGTCGAGCAGGTTGTACGAGCGAAACTCGACGCGGCTGCGAATCGGCGGCTTGACCGCCCAACGCCCAGGCCCCTTGGTGTCGAAATAGCGCTGCAGACGCTCCTGGGACAGCCCACGAGCGATAGCCAGGCTGTCGTACTCCCCGGTCTTGCAGTTGTTGAGCATGGCGCCGGAGAGGTCGGTGGCGACGATCTGCGCGCCCATCTTCAACTGGCCCAGGTTGGTGCGCTCGAACTCGTCGATGGCCATGGAGATGGAATACGGCTCCTGTCCCGACGAACAGGCCGCCGACCAGATACGCAGACGCTGGCCGGGATTACCCTTGATGAACTCCGGGATCACCTTGTTCTTGAGCACTTCGAACGGATAGGTGTCGCGAAACCACAGCGTCTCGTTGGTGGTCATGGCATCGACCACCTGCTCGCGCAGGCCACCGCGTGGCTGGGTCTGGATACGCTGCACCAGCTCGCCCAGCGACTTGATGCCCTGCTGCTCCATCAGCTTGTTGAGACGGCTAGAGACCAGGTACTGCTTATTCTCGCCCAGCAGGATGCCACAGGCTTTCTCCAGGAAGACCCGGAACTGTTCGAAATCCAAATTACCCGTAGACAATGCTGCCGCCTCTTCTTATATGTCGCGTGCGCCGGAGCCAGGCCCCGGCCGTTTCAATGTGCCGCCTTGATCCGGTCGACCACGCGCTGGGCGAGGTCGTCCGGCTTGAACTTGGCCAGGAAGTCGTCGGCGCCGACCTTCTTGACCATTGCCTGGTTGAATACCCCAGATAGCGAAGTATGCAGGCAGATGTGTAGTTTTTGCATGCGCGGATCGCTGCGAATCTCCGCCGTGAGGGTATAGCCGTCCATTTCCGGCATTTCAATATCGGAAATCATCATGAGGAACTCCTCCTCCGGACGCTTGCCCTCGTCCACCAGCTTGCGCAGGTAATCCAGGGCCTGGCGACCGTCATTGAGCGCCACGACCTCGACCCCCACCGTCTGCAGGCAGCGGCTGACCTGCTTGCGCGCCACCGACGAGTCATCGACCGTCAGCACCCGCAACAACACCGCCTTGTCCTGCACCTCGGCATCGATCACCCCTTCGGACACCGACTCGGACGACGGCGCCACTTCGGCCAGCACCTTCTCCACATCGATGATCTCGACCATGCGGTTGTCGACCCGGGTGACCGCGGTCAGGTAGTGATCGCGCCCGGTGCCCTTGGGTGGCGGATGGATCTCTTCCCAGTTCATGTTGACGATGCGCTCCACCGAGTGCACCAGGAACCCTTGGGTCTTGGTGTTGTACTCGGTGATGATGACGAAGCTCTTGCGCGTCTCTTCCTGAAGGCCCGGCAAGCCGGTGGCCATCGACAGGTCGAGGATCGGGATGGTCGCCCCGCGAATGTTGGCCACGCCGCGCACCACCGGATGGGACTTGGGCAGCAGGGTCAGATCCGGGCACTGCAGCACCTCGCGGACCTTGAACACATTGATGCCATAGAGCTGGTCGCCATTGAGGCGAAACAGCAGCAGCTCCAGGCGATTCTGCCCCACCAGCTGCGTGCGCTGGTTGACCGAATCCATCACTCCAGCCATGCCGGACTCCTTCAATGATTGCCTAAGTACCAAGTCGGCACGGGCTTTGCTTTTTTGAGCGCCATGTACACGAAAACGACATTTTTCCGACGACTGACGCGCCTGCTGACCGGCTCCCTGGCCGCATTGTGCCTGATGGTACCCGGCACCCAGGCGCTGGCGGACGCTTTTACCTTGCCTGAACAGCTTATCGGTGTCACTCAAGGGTTTCTTGAATTCACCGTGGAGGATTATCTGGCGACCACCCAGACCCAGGGTCGCTACGAGATCCAGGTGAACAAACTCGATCCGCGCCTGCGCATGCCGCAGTGCAGCCAGCAACTGGACGCCTCGCTGGAAGGCTCCACGCCGCTGGGGCGGGTGACGGTGAGGGTGCGCTGCGACGGCGCGGCGCCCTGGACAGTGTTCGTGCCGGCCCAGGTGCGCCTGCTGCGCGACGTGGTGGTCATGACCCGCCCGCTCAAGCGCGACAGCGTCATCGGCGAAGGCGACGTGGCCCTGCGCGAGCGCGATGTCGGCAGCCTCGGCCAAGGCTACCTGACCCAACTGGACCAGGCCGTGGGCCTGAAATTGCTGCGCCCGACGGTGGTCGACCAGTTGCTCACCCAGCAACATCTGGAGCAGGCCGAGGTGGTGCGCAAGGGCGATCACGTGGTGATCGTCGCCCGCAGCGGCAGCCTCAGCGTACGCATGCCCGGCGAAGCACTGGACAAAGGCGGGCTGCAAACCCAGATCCGGGTGCGCAACCTCAATTCCAAACGAGTGGTCAAGGCCAGGGTGACCGGGCCAGGACAGGTCGAGGTGGCCATGTAGCCCAGGCTGCAGGACGATGACGGAAAGCTGGCGGTAAGGAACCGTGGGCCCTAAACTGTGTCCGAAATCGGGTTGCGCAGGCCGGCTTTGAGGCAGTGATGCATTCCTGTCTAAAGTTTCTTTCGGGTTGGCCGAAAACAAGGCATGCGTCCTAATACCCAGGGGTTCTGATCATGGTCATCGACTTCAGTCGTTTGAATAATTCTCCGTCCATCACGGGCGGCGTTCGCGGCAATGCCGCGCCAGGCACCGCCGAAAAAGCCGGCGAAGCCAGCGAGGCGCCCAAACGCGCCAGCGCCAGCGGAGAAGCGGTACATCTGAGCCCTGAGGCCCAGCAATTGCAGAAGATCAGCGACAAGCTGCGCGATCAGCCAAGCGTCAACAGCGCCCGTGTGGCCGAGTTGAAACAGGCTATCGCCGACGGCAGCTACAAGGTCGATGCCGACCGGGTCGCCAGCAAACTGCTTGATTTCGAAGCCCAGCGCTAACCTTCAGGCGCGCTGACTTCAAGGACGCAACACGCCAAGAGTTAGCCATGCACGACATCACTCTGCTGCAACTGATCGAAAACGACATCGCGCCCACGCAGGAACTGCTCGAGCTTCTGCAAAACGAAGCGATAGCCCTGCACGGCCGCGACATGGGGGTGCTGGAACAGATCCTGGCCCGCAAGCAGTCGTTGATCATCTTGCTCGAGCAGCAGGGTCGGCGCCGCAGCCAACTGCTCGCCAGCCTCGGCCTCAGTGCCGATCGTGCTGGCGCAGAAACCCTGGCGGCCCAGTCGAGCAATGGCCCGGCGATCCTCGCCCGGCTCGACGAGCTGAGCCAACTGATGGATGCCTGCCAGCAGGTCAACGCCACCAACGGCCAGATCATCCAGGTGCAGCAGCACGTCACGGCCAACCAGGTCAGAATCCTTCAGGGTGGCGATTCTCCGTCGCTCTACGACAGCCGTGGCGGCACCTCGCCGATGGCCAAGCCCCGGGCCATCAGCCAAGTGTGATTAGTGGTATCAAGGCACGGAACATACTGGCAAAATGCCGTTAATTGCGTGTGTCGTTTTTGCCTGGAGATTGAAAACCCGTGTTCAATGAATCCGATGCTCCCCAGCCACCAAAGGTGCTGAGCACTCCTTTGGAGATTGCGGCCAACCTGCGCCAGCTGCTGGAGAGCCACGACCCGCTGATCATCAGCTTCCACGAACGCAGCCAGCGCTTCCAAAGCTACGTGGTGCATGTCGACCGCGAGGCCGGGGTACTGGCGCTGGACGAGATGATCCCGCGCGACGGCGAAAAATATATCGAGAACGGCGAGCCGTTTCGCATCGAAGGTTTCCATGACGGCGTGCGCATCGCCTGGGAAAGCGACATCCCACTGACCATCAGCGAGATCGACGGCCACCGCTGCTACCGCGGCCCACTGCCCACGGAAGTCACCTACCATCAGCGGCGCAATGCCTTCCGCGCCGCGCTGAAGCTGTCGCAACTGGTCGACGTGACCCTCGACGGCACCCACCTCAAGGGCAACGGCGCCCTGCGCGGTAAGCTGCTGGACATCTCCGCCACCGGCTGCAAGCTGCGCTTCGAAGGCAATGTCGAAGAACGCCTGCAACTGGGCCAGGTCTACGAGCGCTTCAAGGCTGGCAACCCGCTGGGGCTAGCCGACATCATGGTCGAGCTGCGCCACCTGCATTTCGAGGAGCGCATCAACACCACCTTCGCCGGGGTACGCTTCCATAACCTCAACGGCCAGGCGCAGCGCAAGATCGAAAGCTTCGTCTACCAGCTACAGCGCGAAGCGCGCAGGTTCGACAAGGACGATTACTGATCGTCGAACGCCACCCTCGGGTGGCGTTTTCGCTCATGGGACAACAGCAGGTGCCGGCCTTGCCGGCGAACCAGCGAGGCTCGCTCCTACAGTTTCGGGAATGCACCCTGCTCGGCCTCAGCCGCCGTTGCGCAAGCGCCCTTGTCCTCATCCTCGGTATCTTCCGCCGCCACCGGCGCCTGCATCACCTCCTGCACCGTTTGCTCATCGACTCGCGGATCGAGCGCCGCCGACAACGGCGAGCCCGCCGCCGGCATCGCCACGTGGCCGAGCGGGGCATCCTGGACCTGGTGCAAGCCGGTCACCGCTTTCGGCCGGATTCGCCAGACCAGTACCAGCGCGAAAAACAGGAAGAAGGCATACAGCATTTGCGCGCCGAACAGCTTCATCAGTACCCCGGCAGCCAATGGCCCGATGCAGGCGCCAACGCCGTAGGTCACCAACAGCATGGCCGTCAGCGACACCCGCCGTTCGCTCTCCACATGGTCATTGGAGAACGCCACCGCCAACGGATACAGGCAAAACTGCAATAACGAAATGACAAAGCCGATGCCGAACAGCAGCGCCAGCGGCACGCTCGGCAGGATGGCCAAGGGCGCCGACGCCAGCGCCAGGCCACTTGCCACGCTGCGGATCAGCACCGCGCGATCGTAGCGGTCGGAGAGCCAACCCAACGGCCATTGCACCACCAAGCCGGCGAAAATACAGCTGCCCATGAACAAGCCGACCTGCTCGGTGGACAGCCCCTGGTTGGCCGCGTACAGCGGCGCCAGGCCATAGAAGGAGCCGACGATCAAACCCGAACCCAACACCGTGGACAATGACTGCGGCACCCGCTTGATGAAGAACTTCGGCTCCATCGGCGCCGGCCGCAAGGGCGCGGGGTGAATACGCCGGGTCATGGCCACCGGCACCAGGCACAAGGCGAAGCACATGGCCACCAGCATCAGCAGCTCCGGCCCCAACTGCGGGTGCACCACCAGGATCAATTGGCCGAGTACCAGGCCCAGGTAGGACGCGATCATGTAACCGCTGAACACCGCCCCGCGGTGCTTGGCATCGGCCTGTTCGTTGAGCCAGCTTTCGATGACCATGTATTGGCACATCATGCCCAGGCCAACGATCATCCGCAGCCCGACCCAGGCCGGCAGCCAACTGGTCAAGCCATGGCCGAGCACCGCCGCGCCGACGATGCCGGCACAGGTCGCGTAAGCCCTGATGTGCCCCACCCTGCCAATCAACCGGTGGCCAATCTTGCCGCCCAGGGCCAGGCCGAAATAGTTGGCGGCCATCAGCGCACCGACCCACAGGCTGTCGACATGCTCGGCAGCCAGGCGCAATGCCAGGTAGGTACTGAGCAAGCCTGAGCCGATCAACATCATCAAGGCAGCGAAATACAGCGACTGAAACGGCTTCCAGATATTGCGCATACGTCCCGTCGGGCTCCTTCGTCAGGTGGCGTGGGGTGCAGAGCTAGCATAAGAGCAAATCATCCAACGCGCAGGCCCCAAACCGCGAAATGCGCCGCCGACGGCGCGCCCGCTACAGGTAGTGTCGCGCTCAGGCCTGCGCCGCCAGTACGCGCCGCTCCCACGGCGTGATCTCGTCGAGGAAGTCGCTCAGCTCGAGGGTCTTGGTGGCGATGTAGCCTTCGATGAACTCATGGCCGAACAGTTCCCGGGCCAGGGCACTGTGCTTGAGGCGCTGCAGGGCCGCATGCAGGGTGCAGGGCAGGCTCAGGTGCTCAGGCACCTCGAACTCGCCCTGGATGGCGGCGGCCGGCACGATCTGCCGCTCGATGCCATGCAGGCCGGCAGCCAGGCTCGCGGCGATCGCCAGGTAGGGGTTGGCATCGGCGCCCGGCAAGCGGTTCTCCACCCGCCGCGCCACCGGCGCGCTGGCGGGGATACGCAAGCCGGCGGCGCGGTTGTCCTCTGACCAGCAGGCGTTGTTCGGCGAGGCGTATGGATGGCACAAACGCTGGTAGGAATTGACGTTGGGCGCGAACAGCACGGTGAAGTCGGCCAGGCAAGCCTGCAAGCCACCGATGAAATGGTGGAAGGTATCGGTCGGGGCGCCGTGTTCGTCGCTGAACAGGTTACGCCCGCTGGCGCTGTCGACCAGGCTCTGGTGAATATGCATCGAGCTGCCGGGGGTGCGCGCCAGGGGCTTGGCCATGCACACCACGGTCAGGCCATGCTTGAGCGCGACCTCCTTGAGCAAGTGCTTGAACAGGAAGGTCTGGTCGGCCAACAGTAGCGGGTCGCCGTGCAGCAGGTTGATCTCGAACTGGCTGACGCCCATCTCGTGCATGAAAGTGTCGCGCGGCAGGCCCAGCGCCGCCATGCAGCGGTACACCTCATGGAAGAACGGGCGCAGGCCGTTGTTGGAACTGACGCTGAACGCCGAATGGCCCATTTCCCGACGCCCATCCTTGCCCTGGGGAGGCAAGAACGGCTGGGTCGGGTCGGCGTTGGGCGCAAAGACGAAGAACTCCAGTTCGGTGGCCACCACCGGCGCCAGGCCGCGTTCGGCATAGCGGGCGATTACCGCCTTCAACTGGCCGCGACTGGACAACCCCGACGGCCTGCCATCGAGCTCGACCGCGTCGCAAATGGCCAGGGCACGGGGCTCGTCGCTCCAGGGCAGGCGGTGAATCTGCGCCGGGTCAGCCACCAGCGCCAGGTCGCCATCGTCGCTGCCGTAGAACTTCGCCGGCGGATACCCCCCCATGATGCATTGCAGCAACACCCCGCGCGCCATCTGCAAGCGCCGGCCTTCGAGGAAGCCCTCGGCAGTCATCACCTTGCCGCGGGCGACGCCGTTGAGGTCGGGGGTGACGCATTCGATTTCATCGATGCCCTGCAGCTGTTGTGCCTGGTGATGCGGGCCTGCGGTCGTCATGACGCTGTCCTTGTTGTTGTGCTGGCATGCCGGAGTGGCGATGAACACAACATAGGCCTGGGGTGTTTAAAATATCAAGCACCCGCCCTTTACCTGTAGGAGCCGGCTTGCCGGCGCTCCCCCTTCACTGCTCGCGCAAGGTCATACCATTGGCCGGCAGCGGCAACGCGGTCTTGTAACGCACCTGTTTCAAGGCAAAGCTGGAGCGAATATTGGCCACCCCCGGCAACCGCGTCAGGTAATCGAGAAACCGCTCCAGCGCCTGGATGCTCGGCAGCAACACCCGCAGCAGGTAATCCGGGTCGCCCGTCATCAGGTAGCACTCCATCACTTCCGGGCGCTCGGCGATCTCCTCCTCGAAGCGATGCAGCGACTGCTCCACCTGCTTCTCCAGGCTGACATGGATGAACACATTGACGTCCAGCCCCAATGCCTCGGGCGACAACAAGGTGACCTGCTGACGAATCACCCCCAGCTCCTCCATGGCCTTGACCCGGTTGAAGCACGGCGTGGGCGACAGGTTGACCGAGCGTGCCAGCTCCGCGTTGGTGATGCGGGCGTTTTCCTGCAGGCTGTTGAGAATGCCGATATCCGTACGATCCAACTTACGCATGAGACAAATTCACCTGGTTTTTGTGTTTGTGCGGAATGTTTATCTTCCTCGCTCGGCAAAGGCAACGAACTTGAGAGAAAAATTCTCCGGCCATCCCCCTATGATGTAAAAGACGCTGACTTGCCAGTCACGAGCCGGTACTCAGCGGCGACCGCTTCAAAGCTCACAAAAACAACATTCGAGCGAGCGTAAAAAGCAATGAACGAGTACGCCCCCCTGCGTCTGCATGTGCCCGAGCCTACAGGCCGGCCAGGCTGCCAGACCGATTTCTCCTACCTGCGCCTGAACGACGCCGGTTCTGTGCGTAAACCGCCCATCGATGTCGAACCCGCCGATACCGCGGACCTCTCCTACAGCCTCGTGCGTGTGCTCAACGAACACGGCGACGCCGTTGGCCCCTGGGCCGAGGGCATCGATCCGCAGGTGCTGCGCCAGGGCATGCGCGCCATGCTCAAGACGCGCATCTTCGACAGCCGCATGGTAGTCGCCCAGCGCCAGAAGAAGATGTCCTTCTACATGCAGAGCCTGGGCGAGGAAGCCATCGGCAGCGGTCAGGCCCTGGCCCTGAACCGCAGCGACATGTGCTTCCCCACCTACCGCCAGCAGAGCATCCTCATGGCCCGCGACGTGTCGCTGGTGGAGATGATCTGCCAGCTGCTGTCCAACACCCGCGACCCGCTCAAGGGCCGCCAGTTGCCGATCATGTACTCGGTGCGCGAAGCCGGCTTCTTCACTATCAGCGGCAACCTCGCCACCCAATTCGTCCAGGCGGTCGGCTGGGCCATGGCCTCGGCGATCAAGGGCGACACGAAAATCGCCTCGGCCTGGATCGGCGATGGCGCCACCGCCGAGTCCGACTTCCACACCGCGCTGACCTTCGCCCATGTCTACCGCGCCCCGGTGATCCTCAACGTGGTCAACAACCAATGGGCGATCTCCACCTTCCAGGCCATCGCCGGGGGCGAGTCGACCACCTTCGCCGGCCGTGGCGTGGGCTGCGGCATCGCCTCGCTGCGGGTTGACGGTAACGATTTCATCGCGGTCTACGCCGCCTCGCGCTGGGCCGCCGAACGCGCCCGCCGCGGCCTTGGCCCGACGCTGATCGAATGGGTCACCTACCGCGCCGGCCCACACTCCACTTCGGACGACCCGTCCAAGTACCGCCCTGCCGACGACTGGAGCCACTTCCCGCTGGGCGACCCGATCGCCCGTCTCAAGCAGCACCTGATCAAGGCCGGCCATTGGTCCGAGGACGAGCACCAGGCGGTCAGCGCCGAGCTCGAGGCCGAGGTAATCAAGGCGCAGAAGGACGCCGAGCAGTTCGGTACCCTGAGCAACGGCCATATCCCCAGCGCCGCCTCGATGTTCGAGGATGTGTACAAGGAAATGCCCGATCACCTGCGCCGTCAGCGCCAGGAACTGGGGGTCTGAGATGAACGATCACAACAATAGCATCCATCTGGAAAACGCCATGTCGACCACCACCATGACCATGATCCAGGCCCTGCGCTCGGCCATGGATGTCATGCTCGAGCGCGATGACAACGTGGTGGTCTATGGCCAGGACGTTGGTTACTTCGGCGGCGTGTTCCGCTGCACCGAAGGCCTGCAAACCAAGTACGGCAAATCTCGCGTGTTCGACGCGCCGATCTCCGAAAGCGGCATCGTCGGCACCGCCGTGGGCATGGGCGCCTACGGCCTGCGCCCGGTGGTCGAGATCCAGTTCGCCGACTACTTCTACCCCGCCTCCGACCAGATCGTCTCGGAGATGGCCCGCCTGCGCTATCGCTCGGCCGGCGAGTTCATCTCGCCGCTGACCTTGCGCATGCCTTGCGGCGGCGGCATCTACGGCGGCCAGACCCACAGCCAGAGCCCCGAGGCGATGTTCACCCAGGTCTGCGGCCTGCGCACCGTGATGCCATCGAACCCCTACGACGCCAAGGGCCTGCTGATCGCCTCGATCGAATGCGACGATCCGGTGATCTTCCTCGAGCCCAAGCGCCTGTACAACGGCCCGTTCGACGGCCATCACGACCGCCCGGTGACGCCGTGGTCCAAGCACCCACACAGCGCGGTGCCGGACGGCTACTACAACGTGCCGCTGGACAAGGCGGCGATCACCCGCCCGGGCAACGACGTCACCGTGCTGACCTATGGCACCACCGTGTATGTATCGCAAGTGGCGGCCGAAGAGAGCGGCGTCGACGCCGAGGTCATCGACCTGCGCAGCCTGTGGCCGCTGGACCTGGAGACCATCGTCGCGTCGGTGAAGAAAACCGGCCGCTGCGTGGTCGTGCACGAAGCCACCCGCACCTGCGGCTTCGGCGCGGAGCTGGTATCGCTGGTCCAGGAGCACTGCTTCCATCACCTCGAAGCGCCGATCGAGCGCGTCACCGGCTGGGATACCCCCTACCCCCACGCACAGGAATGGGCGTATTTCCCAGGCCCTTCGCGGGTAGGCGCGGCACTGAAACGGGTCATGGAGGTCTGAATGGGCACGCACGTCATCAAGATGCCGGACATTGGCGAAGGCATCGCGCAGGTCGAGTTGGTGGAATGGTTCGTCAAGGTCGGCGACCTGATCGCCGAGGACCAGGTGGTGGCCGATGTCATGACCGACAAGGCCACCGTGGAAATCCCTTCGCCGGTCAGCGGCAAGGTGCTGGCCCTGGGCGGCCAGCCAGGTGAAGTGATGGCGGTCGGCAGCGAGCTGATCCGCATTGAGGTCGAAGGCAGCGGCAACCATGTCGACACGCCTCAGGCCAAGCCGGCCGAGCCTGCACCCGCACCTGCAGCGGTGCAGGCCGCGGCCCGCCCCGAGCCACGCGTCGAGCCCCAGCCGCAGGTTGCCGCAACCCAGGCAACCGCGCCCATCGTGCCGCGCGAGGCCCATGACAAGCCACTGGCCTCCCCGGCGGTACGCAAGCGTGCCCTGGATGCCGGTATCGAGCTGCGCTACGTGCACGGTAGCGGCCCGGCTGGGCGCATCCTGCACGAAGACCTCGACGCCTTCATCAGCAAGCCGCAGAGCAGTTCCGGGCAGGCACCCGGCGGCTACGGCAAACGCACCGACAGCGAACAGGTGCCGGTGATCGGCCTGCGCCGCAAGATCGCCCAGCGCATGCAGGACGCCAAGCGTCGTGTCGCCCACTTCAGCTACGTCGAGGAAATCGACGTCACTGCCCTCGAGGCCCTGCGCCAGCAGCTCAACGCCAAGCATGGTGATAGCCGCGGTAAGCTGACCCTGCTGCCGTTCCTGGTGCGCGCCATGGTCGTCGCCCTGCGCGACTTCCCGCAGATCAACGCCACCTATGACGACGAAGCCCAGGTCATCACCCGCCACGGCGCGGTGCACGTCGGCATCGCCACCCAGGGTGACAACGGCCTGATGGTACCCGTGCTGCGCCATGCCGAAGCCGGCAGCCTGTGGAGCAACGCCAGTGAGATCGCCCGTGTTGCTCACGCAGCGCGCAACAACAAGGCCAGCCGTGAAGAACTGTCCGGCTCGACCATCACCCTCACCAGCCTCGGCGCCCTTGGCGGCATCGTCAGCACACCGGTGGTCAACACCCCGGAAGTGGCGATCGTCGGCGTCAATCGCATGGTCGAGCGGCCAATGGTGATCGACGGCCAGATCGTCGTGCGCAAGATGATGAACCTGTCCAGCTCGTTCGACCACCGCGTGGTCGATGGCATGGATGCCGCACTGTTCATCCAGGCCGTGCGCGGCCTGCTGGAACAGCCCGCCTGCTTGTTCGTGGAGTGATCATGCAAGAGCTCATCAACACCACCCTGCTGATCATCGGTGGCGGCCCCGGCGGCTATGTGGCCGCCATCCGCGCCGGGCAACTGGGCATCCCCACCGTGCTGGTCGAAGGCCAGGCCCTGGGCGGCACCTGCCTGAACATCGGCTGCATTCCGTCCAAGGCGCTGATCCATGTGGCCGAGCAATTCCACCAGGCCAGCCGCTACACCGAACCTTCGCCGCTGGGCATCAGCGTGTCCTCGCCGCGCCTGGACATCAGCCGCAGCGTCGAGTGGAAGGATGGCATCGTCGACCGCCTGACCAGCGGCGTCGCCGCGCTGCTGAAGAAACATGGCGTGAAGGTGATCCACGGCTGGGCGAAGATCCTCGACGGCAAGAGCGTCGAAGTCGATGGCCAACGCATCCAGTGCGAACACCTGCTACTGGCCACTGGTTCCAACAGCGTCGAACTGCCGATGCTGCCGATCGGTGGGCCGATCATCTCATCCACCGAGGCCCTGGCACCCAAGGCACTGCCCCAGCACCTGGTGGTGGTCGGCGGCGGCTACATCGGCCTGGAACTGGGCATCGCCTACCGCAAGCTCGGTGCCAAGGTCAGCGTGGTCGAAGCACGCGAGCGCATCCTGCCGACCTATGATGCCGAGTTGACCGCGCCGGTGGCTGAGTCGATCAAGAAACTGGGCATCGCCTTGTACCTGGGCCATGGCGTCGAAGGCTATGCCGACGGCTGCCTGCTGGCCAGCGATGGCCAGGGCGGTCAACTGCGCCTGGAAGCCGACCAGGTATTGGTTGCCGTGGGCCGCCGTCCACGCACCAAAGGTTTCGGCCTGGAAAGCCTGGACCTGCAGATGAACGGCGCGGCCATTGCCATCGATGAGCGCTGCCAGACCAGCATGCGCAATGTCTGGGCCATCGGCGACGTGGCCGGCGAGCCGATGCTGGCGCACCGGGCCATGGCCCAGGGCGAGATGGTCGCCGAAGTCATCGCCGGCAAATCCCGGCGCTTCGAACCCAGCGCCATCGCTGCGGTGTGCTTCACCGACCCGGAGGTCGTGGTCGTCGGCAAGACCCCGGAGCAGGCCAGCCAGCAGGGCCTGGACTGCATCGTCGCGCAGTTCCCCTTCGCCGCCAACGGCCGGGCCATGAGCCTGGAATCCAAAACCGGCTTCGTGCGGGTGGTGGCGCGTCGCGACAACCACCTGATCCTTGGCTGGCAGGCCGTGGGGGTGGCGGTGTCCGAGCTGTCCAGCGCCTTCGCCCAATCACTGGAGATGGGCGCGCGCCTGGAAGACATCGCCGGCACCATCCATGCGCACCCGACCCTCGGCGAGGCGGTACAGGAAGCAGCACTACGGGCCCTGGGGCACGCACTGCATATCTGAGTCACTGAAGCGGTAATTTGGCCCGCTGCGCCCCCGGCGCCGCGGGTCTTTTTTTATCATCATCCAGCGCGTCGCCCGCTTCGCCAGCAAGGCTGGCTCCTACAGGACTGAGGTATGCCACAAACATTGTAGGAGCCGGCCTTGCCGGCGAACACCGGCATAGCCGGGGCCATTGATGGCGTCACTCAGCCATGGCGTTCTTGCCATCGGCCTTGGCCCGGTACAACGCCTGGTCGGCGCGTTCGAGCAAGCGCGCGGCGTCGTCGCCTTCCTGCCATTGCACCACGCCATAGCTCATGGTCAGCTGGCAATCATCAATCGCCACCATCGGCCCCATCGCCTGGCGAATAGCCACGGCCAGCGCACGGGCCTCGTCAAGACCGCCACCCGGCAGCACCACCGCGAACTCATCCCCGCCCCACCGGGCCAGCAGGTCCTGAGGCCGCAGACAGGTGCGGATGCGCTCGGTTACCTCGATCAACGCAGCATCGCCCCGGGCATGACCATGACGATCATTGATCGGCTTGAAGTCATCCAGGTCCATGGCGATCAACGCCAGCGGCTCACGGAAGCGGGCGGCGCGCTCGCATTCGCGCTGCAAGGTCTTTTCCAGGCAATAGCGGTTGGCGGTGCGGGTCAGCGCATCGCGTTCGGCAAGTTCACGGTTCTCGTCCAACTGCCGCTGCAATTGCTGGTTGACCCACGACAGCTCGCGGGTGCGTTCGGCGACCTGGGTCTCCAGCGACTGGTTGCGTTGTTCCAGGCCCGCCACCAGGCGCTTGCCGGCATCGATATTACGGTGCGCGCCCAGCATGCGGGCCACCGAACCATCGGCGTTACGGGCAATGATGTGGCCGCTGTCCTCGATCCACAGGTAGCTGCCGTCCTGGCAGCGGCAGCGGTACTCGATGCGGTAACGCTCGTTACGCTGGTTGATGTAGGCCTCGAAGTGCGCCATCACCCGTGGATAATCCTGCGGGTGGATCACGCTTTCCCAGCTCAGCACCGAGTTGGCCATGGAGTGACTGGCATACCCCAGCATCGCGTACCAGCCCGGGTTGCGGTAGACATAACCGCTGTTGGCATCCCAGTCCCAGATACCATCGCTGATCAGGTCGAACAGGGTGTGCAGCTGCTGCTCGGTAAAGCCCGCCGGAACCGGTTGGGGTGGCTGACTCATGGACGCTCTCCTTGGTATCCAGCAACTGCGCCCCGATTACGGTGCTGCCGACATTCATGACAATTGCCGCAGGCGGCAAGCCTGCGCCTCTTGCAGGCAAGCATATGCCGAGCGCATAGCGCCAGGAATAGCCCGAAGGGGCTATTTCACGACAGATTACACCCTGGCACAGCTTTTGCCCCTTTCGCCGGGTCCTACGTAGCAGTCCATGGAGGAAACCATGCTTGTCGGCGCAACCGGCCTGAATTGGCAAACCGTGCAACAACCCCAGCACAACGGCAACGAACCAGTGACCAACCCCGCCCCCGGGTTCCCAGCCATCACCGCGACCGGCAAGGCCCAGACGCAGCAGCACAGCCAAGGCGGCACATCGCAACAGCACGCCGAGGATAACCGCAAGGAGGCCTTTGCCAAGATGCGGGTCTCGCTGGACAACCCGCAGACCGACACGGCCTCGCAAACCCGCGCCGGCAAGCAGAAGGCATCCGACGCCGCGCAGGAATTTCACGACTACATGGCCAAGTCACCGGCGCAGAAGATCAAGGAAAAGATGCTTCAGGAGTTGGGCCTGACGCCGGAGGAATACGATGCGCTGCCACCTGAGCGGAAAATGCGCATCGACGAGAAGATCGCCCGGCGCGTCCAGGAAGAAGCCGAGTTGAAGACCCAAGCCAAGATCGAACAGGAACAGCATCGCGTGCAGGCTGCCAACCTGGTGGGTGACGAGCCAGAGAAAGCCACTGTTCAGGACATCGAGCAGCGATATTCCGCCAACCTTTGAACATTGACGGCGCGATTGCACTGGGGGAAATGAGAATGGCGTCCCAGGCAGGATTTGAACCTGCAACCTTCCCCTTAGGAGGGGGATGCTCTATCCAATTGAGCTACTGAGACATGCAAGCCGCCAGCGAAGGCTGTACGACACAACGGCAAGCATGTTAACCAGCATGCCGCCGTTTGTCATGCCTCAATCGGGCAAATTGCATGTCGGTTTTTTCGCCAGGCTCGAGCGGATTACCCCCTGCTCGCCCAGCAAGCAGAGCAAGGCGCGCAACGCTTGTGCCAATGTAGCCGAATTGTCGAGCACATGGACGTCGGCATCATAGGCTTGCAGGCTGGTATTGCGGGCCAGTCGCTGCTCGATGTCCTGCAGGCTTTCTCGCCCCCTGGCCAGCAAACGCTCGCGCAAGACCCCGGGCGATACCGCCAGGCCCACCGCCAGCAGGTCGGGATACCGGCGCCGGGCGGCGGCCAAGTGACCACGGGAACCGTTGATCAGCACCGACTTGCCGGCATCAAGCCAACTGTCGATCTGTATAGGAATGCCATAGCACCAGCCATTGGCCTGCCAATCCAGGGCGAACGCGCCGGCTTCGCGCATGGCCTGGAACTGCGCCTCGCTCACACCGTAGGCGTCTTCGCCCTTGGCCTCGGCCGAGCGGGTGATGACCCTGCGGGCCACTTCCACCCCATACGCGCGCAATGGCTCACGCGCCGCGTCTATCAGGGAATCTTTTCCCGAGCCAGACGGTCCTATGAGCAATATCACACGCGCCCTTGAGATCGCCCCACTGCTTGCGTCATATTGCATAGCCACTATGCTCAACGTGAAGGAAACCAGCAAATTGTAAGCTTTTCCCGTGGCTTTTGTTGCCTTTTACCAGATTTTGACGACAAACGTCTGACACTACCGAACACGGATGTCTGTGAAACTTTTCAAACCAGTGCTCATTTCTGATAATTGGTACTGGCAAAAAGCCTTTATCCGGCTCACTATTTGTCACAGAATTGACGCCAAGGAAACGGCGACCATGAGGCAAGATGAACATCCAAAATCACATCACGGTTGAACATTTTGTCGTCGCCGCGGTCGTACTTCCACCGTGCGGCCAATTTGAGAACCGCTTCCCCTGAACCAGAACAACCGGTCAATTTATATGCGCCCAATGAAACAGGCTATCTATTCGAGCCGCACCGCTGACAAGTTCGTCGTTCGCCTGCCAGACGGGATGCGTGAGCGCATTGCCGAGGTAGCGCGCAACCATCACCGCAGCATGAACTCCGAGATCATCGCACGCCTGGAACAGAGCCTTATCCAGGAAGGTGCGCTGGGTGACGAGCTGAGCATGCGCCTGGACAGCCCAGAGCTCAGCCTGCATGAACGCGAGCTGCTGCAGCGCTTCCGTCAACTGTCTCACCGCCAGCAGAATGCCCTGGTCGCCCTCATCGCTCACGATGTGGAAATGGCGGCCGACGCCTCCTGACTCAGGCACGCAACAGTCGCACACAAAAAAGCCAGCGCAAGCTGGCTTTTTTGCATCTGGTGATTGCGGGGGGCACGGCGGGGTAACGCACGCTCTTTGTAGGAGCGGCCTTGGGTCGCTCCTACAACAGGAACAGCGTAGCCAGGCCGAGGAAGATAAAGAACCCGCCACTGTCGGTCACGGCGGTGATCATAACGCTCGAGCCCATGGCCGGATCCCGCCCCAGGCGCGTCAGGGTCATCGGGATCAACACCCCCATCAAGGCGGCGAGCAGTAGGTTCAAGGTCATCGCCGCGGTCATCACCAGGCCCAATGACCAACTGCCGTACAACCAGAACGCCACGACGCCGATCACCCCACCCCAGATCAGGCCATTGAGCAGCGAAACCGCCAGCTCCTTGCGCATCAGGCGACTGGTATTGCCCGGCGACACCTGGTCCAGGGCCATGGCACGGACGATCATGGTGATGGTCTGGTTGCCCGAATTGCCACCGATGCCCGCCACGATCGGCATCAGCGCGGCCAGGGCGACCAACTTTTCGATGGAGCCTTCGAACAGACCGATTACCCGCGATGCCACGAAGGCGGTGATCAGGTTGATGGCCAGCCAGGCCCAACGGTTGCGCAGCGATCGCCAGACCGAGGCGAAGATATCTTCCTCTTCGCGCAGACCAGCCATGTTGAGCACTTCGCTTTCGCTCTCCTCACGAATCAGGTCGACCATCTCGTCGATGGTCAAACGGCCGATGAGGCGGTCGCTCTTGTCCACCACTGGCGCGGAAACCAGGTCGTAACGCTCGAACGCCTGGGCGGCATCGTAGGCATCTTCCTCGGGATGGAAAGTCACCGGGTCATTGGCCATGACCTCCGCGACTTTCTTGTCCGGGTCGTTGACCAGCAACCGCTTGATCGGCAGCACGCCCTTGAGCTTGCCATCGTAGTCGACCACGAACAGCTTGTCGGTATGCCCCGGCAATTCTTTGAGTCGACGCAGGTAGCGCAACACCACTTCGAGGCTGACGTCCTCACGGATGGTCACCATCTCGAAGTCCATCAGCGCACCGACCTGCTCCTCGTCATAGCTCAGGGCCGAACGCACGCGCTCGCGCTGCTGCGCATCGAGGCTTTCCATCAACTCATGAACAACGTCGCGCGGCAGCTCCGGCGCCAGGTCGGCGAGTTCGTCGGCGTCCATTTCCTTGGCGGCGGCCAGCAGCTCGTGATCGTCCATGTCGGCGATCAGGGTCTGGCGAACAGCGTCGGAAACTTCGAGCAGAATATCGCCGTCACGATCCGAGCGCACCAACTGCCAGACCGTCAGGCGATCGTCCAGTGGCAGGGCTTCGAGGATGTAGGCAATGTCGGCAGGGTGCAGGTCGTCGAGCTTGCGCTGCAGCTCGACCAGGTTCTGGCGGTGGACGAGGTTTTCCACCAGGTCATGATGATGACCTTCCTGACGGTGCGTCAGGTCTTCGACCACGCGCTGGCGCTGCAGCAGTTCGATCACCTGGGCCAGGCGATCCTGCAGGCTGTCTTGAGTTTTCTTTACTTCGATTTCGGTCATAGGCGAACTCCACTCCCAGCAGCGGAGCACGCCGGGAGAATCAATCGGTCAGATCTTGCGGTATGAAGCGTGTTAGCGAGTAACTACTGGGTAAGTCCATGGTGGTATTCCACAAGCCCCGGCGGGGCTGACGGGCGCAATCATACACTGTGCAAGCTGTCGGATCGCTTAAATTTTTTTGGCCAGAACAATCGTTTGCGCGCTAAAGCTGTGACAACGCTCGAAGCCAACAGTGCGACGGTGGGTCGGGCGGAAAAAGCACATCGCTTTCAGGGCCCCGAACAATTCGCGACTGACCTCGACCTGTAGGAGCCAGCCTTGCTGGCGAACCAGGCGACGCGATGGCTGGGCACCGGCTGCGCCGGTGTTCGCCGGCAAGGCCGGCTCCTCCGCAGATCGCGAGACCTACTGAAAAGCGTAGATGCACATCAGCGACAATTCAGTGCGCCAGAAAAACAAAAAGCCCGCTCAAATGAGCGGGCTTCTTGATGTATGGCGGACTCAGCAGGATTCGAACCTGCGACCGCTCGGTTCGTAGCCGAGTACTCTATCCAGCTGAGCTATGAGTCCGTGGTTGGTAGTTTTAGGCCAGATTACCACTGGCTTGTTGAAGCGTCTTTGCAAGCAGAGCCACTTCAAAAAGTGGCGGACTCAGCAGGATTCGAACCTGCGACCGCTCGGTTCGTAGCCGAGTACTCTATCCAGCTGAGCTATGAGTCCGTGGTTGGTAGTTTTAGGCCAGATTACCACTGGCTTGTTGAAGTGCCCTTGCAAGCAAAACCACTTCAAAAGTGGCGGACTCAGCAGGATTCGAACCTGCGACCGCTCGGTTCGTAGCCGAGTACTCTATCCAGCTGAGCTATGAGTCCGTGGGGTAGTTTTAGACCAGGTTACCACTGGTTGATTGAAGCAGCCTTGCAGGCAAAGCCACTTCAAAAATGGCGGACTCAGGAGGATTCGAACCTCCGACCGCTCGGTTCGTAGCCGAGTACTCTATCCAGCTGAGCTATGAGTCCGTGTCTTGCTGTGCCATTCAGATCGCTTGACGCGCTCTAGGCAAATAATGGCGGTGAAGGGGGGATTCGAACCCCCGATACCCTTATGAGGTATACTCCCTTAGCAGGGGAGCGCCTTCGGCCACTCGGCCACCTCACCGCAACACGAGGCGAATATTAAACACACCCTTCCTCGTTTGCAACCCTTTTTTTGAAAAAAACTTCAAAAAAATTAAAGGCTTGGCTCCTCGTCCTTCTCTTTCTTGATCCGCAGGTAGATTTCCTCGCGGTGAACGGCCACTTCTTTAGGCGCGCTCACGCCAATACGCACCTGGTTGCCTTTGACACCCAGGACCGTCACGGTGATCTCACCGTCACCAATGATCAGGCTCTCGGCGCACCGACGAGTCAGAATCAGCATAGTTTTCTCCTCACATGAATCTTCAGGGACAACAGTCTTTAAAAGCAGGGCCTGGCCGGGGACGACGGCCTGGGCCCAGGTCAACCCGCCAATGGCGCCTGGACAGGGACACCATCAGCGGCCAGAAACACGAAGGGCGCGGCAAGCCGCGCCCCTCCAGGCAGCGTGTCACTCACCCTGTCGGGCGGGAGCGTCGAGCTCGAACGCGGTGTGCAGCGCGCGTACGGCCAGCTCCAGGTACTTCTCTTCGATAACCACCGAGACCTTGATCTCAGAGGTGGAGATCATCTGGATGTTGATGCTCTCCTTGGCCAGGGCCTCGAACATGCGGCTGGCAACGCCCGCGTGGGAGCGCATGCCGACGCCGACGATCGATACCTTGGCGATCTTGGTATCGCCGACCACTTCACGCGCGCCGATCTCGCGGGCGGTGTTTTCCAGCACGCTCAGCGCCTTCTCGTACTCGTTGCGGTGCACGGTGAAGGTGAAGTCGGTGGTGTTATCGTGCGAGACGTTCTGCACGATCATGTCCACTTCGATGTTCGCGGCGCTGATCGGGCCGAGGATCTTGAAGGCAACGCCTGGGGTGTCCGGGACGCCACGAATGGTCAGCTTGGCCTCATCGCGGTTGAAGGCGATACCGGAAATGATCGGCTGTTCCATGGATTCCTCTTCATCGATGGTTATGAGGGTACCCGGACCCTCCTTGAAACTGTGCAGCACGCGCAGCGGGACGTTGTACTTGCCGGCGAACTCCACCGAGCGGATCTGCAGCACCTTGGAGCCGAGGCTGGCCATTTCCAGCATTTCCTCGAAGGTGATCTTCTCCAGACGCTGGGCCTGGGGCACGACTCGCGGGTCGGTGGTGTAGACGCCGTCGACATCGGTGTAGATCTGGCACTCATCGGCCTTCAGGGCCGCCGCCAGGGCCACGCCGGTGGTGTCGGAACCGCCACGACCGAGGGTAGTGATGTTGCCGTGCTCGTCGACCCCCTGGAAACCAGCCACCACCACCACGCGCCCGGCCTTGAGGTCGGCGCGGATCTTCTGGTCGTCGATCTGCAGGATGCGCGCCTTGTTGTGCGCGCTGTCGGTGAGGATGCGCACCTGGTTGCCGGTGTAGGACACCGCCGGCACGCCACGCTTCATCAGGGCCATGGACAACAGGGCGATGGTGACCTGCTCGCCGGTCGAGACGATCACGTCCAGCTCGCGGGGTTCGGGCTTGTCGGTGATCTGCTTCGCCAGGTCGATCAGGCGATTGGTTTCCCCGCTCATCGCCGACAGCACGACCACCAGGTCGGTGCCTTGCTCGCGGAATTTCTTGACCTTGTCGGCAACCTGCTCGATCCGCTCGATGGAACCGACAGAGGTACCGCCAAATTTCTGTACGATCAACGCCATTTCAAAGGTGCCTCAGCCCTAAAGGGCCCCAAAAAACAATCCAACATGAAACGACCGGCGACTAGACCGCCGGCCGCCTCATCTCAAAGACCCTGCTCGGCGAACGGCACGGCCAGGGCCAGGGCCTGATCCAGCGCGGCGACGTCGACGCCACCACCCTGGGCCATGTCAGGGCGACCGCCGCCCTTGCCACCGACCGCCGCAGCGGCTTGTTTCATCAGATCGTCAGCCTTGAGTTGGCTGGAGAGGTCCTTGGTCACGCCAGCCACCAGCACGACCTTGCCCTCATGCTCGCTGCCCAGCAGGATCACTGCATGGCCGAGCTTGTTCTTCAGCTGATCGACGAGCGCCAGCAGGGCCTTGCCATCCTGCCCATCCAGGCGGGCGGCGAGGACCTTGGCACCCTTGACCTCAACGGCCGCGTTGGAGAGATCGTCCCCGGCGGCGCTGGCGGCCTTGGCCTGCAGCTGCTCGAGCTGCTTTTCCAGCTGGCGGTTGCGCTCAAGCACAGCCGACAGCTTGTCGATCAGGTTGTCGCGGTTGCCCTTGACCAGCTGCGCGGCTTCCTTGACCCGCTCTTCGGCAGCGTTCAGGTAGGCCAGCGCAGCGGCGCCGGTGACCGCTTCGATACGGCGCACGCCAGAGGCCACGCCGCCTTCGCTGATGATCTTGAACAGACTGATGTCGCCGGTGCGCTTGGCATGGATGCCGCCACACAGCTCGACGGAGAAATCACCGCCCATGCTCAGCACACGCACGGTGTCGCCATATTTCTCACCGAACAGTGCCATGGCGCCCTTGGCCTTGGCGGTTTCGATATCGGTCAGCTCGGTCTCGACCGGGGTGTTCCTGCGCACTTCGCGGTTGACGATGTCTTCCAGGGCCTTGATCTGCGCAGGCGTCACCGCCTCGAAGTGGCTGAAGTCGAAACGCAGGCGCTGACTGTCGACCAGCGAGCCCTTCTGCTGCACGTGATCGCCCAGCACCTGGCGCAACGCTTCGTGCAGCAGGTGAGTGGCCGAGTGGTTCAGCGAGGTGGCGTGTTGCACCTCGGCATCGACCTTGGCCTCGACCGGCGAGCCGATGACCAGCGCACCGCTGGCGACCACGCCGTGGTGCAGGAAGGCACCACCGGTCTTGGTGGTATCGCGCACGTCGAAGCGCGCGGCAGCGGCCTGCAAGTAGCCGCTGTCGCCAACCTGGCCGCCGGACTCGGCGTAGAACGGCGTGCGGTCGAGCACGACCACGCCTTCCTCGCCTTCGCCCAACTGGTCGACCGACTGACCATCCTTGTACAGGGCGACGATCTTGCCTTGCCCTTCGGTAGTGTCGTAGCCGAGGAAATCGGTGGCGGTGTCGACCTTGACCAGGCTGTTGTAGTCCATGCCGAAGGCGCTGGCGGAACGGGCACGCTCGCGCTGGGCTTCCATTTCACGCTCGAAGCCGGCTTCGTCGATGGTCAACTCGCGCTCGCGGGCGATGTCGGCGGTGAGGTCCATGGGGAAGCCGTAGGTGTCGTACAGCTTGAACACCACGTCGCCCGGGACGACCTTGCCCTGCAGTTGGGCCAGGTCCTGCTCGAGGATGCGCAGGCCCTGCTCGAGGGTCTTGGCGAACTGCTCTTCCTCGGTCTTGAGCACGCGCTCGATGTGCGCCTGCTGGCCCTTGAGCTCTGGGAAGGCTTGACCCATCTCGGCCACCAGGGCGGCGACGATCTTGTGGAAGAAGCTGCCCTTGGCGCCCAGCTTGTTGCCGTGGCGGCAGGCGCGGCGAATGATGCGGCGCAGCACGTAGCCACGGCCTTCGTTGGACGGCAGCACGCCGTCGGCAATCAGGAAGCCGCAGGAACGGATATGGTCGGCGACCACTTTCAGCGATGGCTGGTCGTCGTTGCTGCAGCCGATGGCTTCGGCGGCGGCGGCCAGCAGGCTCTGGAACAGGTCGATCTCGTAGTTCGAGTGCACGTGCTGCATCACCGCACTGATGCGCTCCAGGCCCATGCCGGTGTCCACCGACGGGGCGGGCAGCGGGTGCAGGACGCCGTCGGCGGTACGGTTGAACTGCATGAAGACGTTGTTCCAGATCTCGATGTAGCGGTCGCCGTCTTCTTCCGGCGAGCCGGGTGGGCCGCCCCAGATGTCGGCGCCGTGGTCATAGAAGATCTCGGTGCACGGGCCGCACGGGCCGGTGTCGCCCATGGTCCAGAAGTTGTCGGAGGCGTACGGGGCGCCTTTGTTGTCGCCGATGCGCACCATGCGCTCGGCCGGCACGCCGACTTCCTTGGTCCAGATGTCGTAGGCTTCGTCGTCGCTGGCGTAGACGGTGACCCACAGCTTTTCCTTGGGCAGGTTCAACCACTTGTCCGAGGTCAGGAAGGTCCAGGCGAAGGTGATGGCATCGCGCTTGAAATAGTCGCCGAAGCTGAAGTTGCCCAGCATCTCGAAGAAGGTGTGGTGACGGGCGGTGTAGCCGACGTTTTCCAGGTCGTTGTGCTTGCCACCGGCGCGCACGCACTTCTGGCTGCTCACGGCGCGGGTGTAGGCGCGCTTTTCCTGGCCGAGGAAGCAGTCCTTGAACTGGTTCATGCCGGCGTTGGTGAACAGCAGGGTCGGGTCATTACCCGGGATCAGGGAGCTGGAGGCAACGCGAGTATGTCCCTGCTCTTCGAAGAAGCGGAGGAAGGCTTCACGGATTTCTGCGCTTTTCATAGGTTCTTCCACGGAAACGGCGGCCACACGTCGAATCGACGAAACGACGGCAAAGGGCCGCATTATATCGGTCCTGCAGTCTCGGTGCAGTGTGTTTATGCGATAGAAACCGTCGATTGGACGGCTTGCAGGGCTAAAGCAATTGAAAACGGCATGACCGCGATGCTATCGCCAGCGTTTCGCTACTGGCAAGCCAATTACGGTCCCGGGGCAGGGAAAATTAACAGGTTGGTGAATTAAAAGAATTTCATCACCGAAGGGATCCAAAATCGCAGGCGCGGGCTTGCCCCGCGCCTACGGGTATCAGGCCAGGCGTTGCCCCGAATCCGGGACGATCAGGATGCCGGCGCGCAGCCCGTTCTTCACCTTGGGGTTGGGGAAGATGATCCGTGCGCCCTCCTCCTCCACCACCCAACGCGTCTCGGCCAGGTCCTCGGCCAACAGATCGCCCTTTTTCAGCTCGGAGAAGTTTTCGATGTCCGCCGGCAGGTGCAGGCGGAAACTGTCGCTGTGCTTGATGATCTCGCGGGCGACGCTGAACAGCTTGAGGCCATCCAGGGACTGCTCGATCTGCGGCTCGGTATCTTCGATGAGCTGGATCAAGCGCGCTTCGAGCTTGTCGAGGTTGACCTCCTCGTTCTGCCCGAACGGGCGGGCCTTGCCGAGCTCCAGGGTGAAGGCCTCGGCATCGAGCTGCTCATAGGTGAAGGCGCTGAAGGTGATCGACGACTTGCTCTGCAACAGCACCGCCTCCATACCGGCCGCCGCCAGACGCGCCAGCTCTCGGCGGGAGTGCTGGCGGCCTTCCTTGTAGGGATACAGCGCGAACTGCTCGATCTTCGACCCACGAATGGCGGTATGCAGGTCGTAATGCAGGCGGGTGCGCTCGGGTTTGCTGAAAAATACCCGGGCAAACTGCTCGAGCTCTGCGGCACGCAATGCCTCGAAGCCACTGGACAGTTCATGCCGGCCATTGAACAGCCGGTTGATGTCCTGCTCGATGAAACGCTCACCCTTGCGGATCGCCGCCGGGTTGCCAAACAGGAACAACACCCGCGCACGTGGCTTGATCTTGCCGTTGGCCACGCCGTGCAGCAGCCTTTCGAGCAACTCGATCGGCGCTGTCTCGTTGCCATGGATACCAGCCGACAGCAGCAGGTCGAGCCCGCAATCCTCACCTTCGGGCGGGCGCACTTCCAACGCACCCTCCCCCAGCCAGCGCAAACGCACGCCCCGGGTGGTCACTTGGGTCTTCTCGGCCGGTTCGTGATCGGTCAGGGTCAGCTCAAGCAGTTTGCCAAGGGCGAGCATAGGCGCTTCCTTAGTGGTGGTGGCCGCAGTCCGGGCCGTGGACGTGGTCGTCGTCACCGGCGACATCGGCCGGCTCCATTTCCAGTTGCAGGCTGACCAGGTTGGTGGCCATCGGGCGCAGCAGCAGGTTGGCGTACTCGGTGTCGTCTTCCTCGACATCGACGCCGATCAGCAGCTGGCCGCGACCGTCCTGCTGGATCCACACCTCCTTGCCTTGCCAGACCACCGCAAAACGGGTGCACGAGGTTTCCAGCTGGGTGCCGTCTTCATCTTCCAGGATCAGGCGCAGGGCGTCGGACATTGCAATTTCTCTCTTCAAGGTTGGCGTTGGAACGGATAGACCGAACCCAGCTTGAGGATCTGGGTCAGTTCATCCAGTGCCGTGCGGCATTCCACCAGCAACTGCGGGTCGGCCAGGTCCGCCTCGCCGAGGCGATCGCGGTAGTGCTTGTCGACCCATTGCACCAGGGTGTCGTACAGCGGGGCGGTCATGATAACGCCTTGGTTCACCGCCGCCAGTTCGTTTTCCTTCAACGCCACGCGCAGCCGCAGGCAAGCCGGGCCACCGCCGTTCTGCATGCTCTGCTTGAGGTCGAACACCTTGACCTCCTTCACCGGACCGCCCTGGCTGGTCAGTTGCCCCAGGTACGCCCAGACCCGCTCGTTGTTGCGGCACTCTTCCGGCACCACCAGCAGCATCGAGCCGTCTTCGCGACTGAGCAGCTGGCTGTTGAACAGGTAGGAACGCACCGCGTCCTCCACCGTCACCGCCGCACGCGGCACGCAGATGCCCTGGAAGCGGCCACCCTTGCTGGCCAGTTTAGCCTGCAGCTGGCCAAGCACCGCATCGGTCTCGAGGAAGGCGTCCTCGTGGTAGAACAGCACTTCGCCATTGCCTACCGAGATCACGTCGTTGTGGAACACGCCCTGATCGATCACTGCCGGATTCTGTTGAGCGTAGACCACGCCATCATCGCTCAGCCCATGCAGGCGGGCGACGGCCTGGGAAGCCTCCAGAGTCTGGCGCGCCGGATACTTCTGCGGCGCGGGGTAGCGGCTGTCGAAGGCGCTGCGGCCATAGACGAAGAACTCCACCCCCGCTTCGCCATAGGCACGGCAGAACCGCGTATGGTTGGCCGCGCCTTCGTCACCGAACTGCGCCACGGCCGGCAAGGCCTGGTGATGAGCGAAGTGCTTGTCATCACTGAACATGGCGCCCAGCACCCGACTGGTGGTCGGGTACTCGATGCTACGGTGGTACTTGCAGTTGAGATTGGCGGCGGTGAAATGCACACGACCATCAGCGGTATCGGCGCTGGGGCTGACGGTGGCGGCGTTGGCCACCCACATGCTCGACGCCGAGCAGCTGGCGACCAGCAGCGGCATGGCTTCCTTGGCGGCACGCTGGATCACTTCGGCATCATTGCCGGTGAAACCCAGGCGGCGCAATGCGGCCACATCCGGGCGCTCCTGCGGGGCCAGCACGCCCTGCTTGAAGCCCATTTCCATCAGCGCCTTCATCTTCGCCAGGCCCTGGCGCGCCGCCTCGCGCGGGTTGGAACCCTGCTGGCTGTTGCTCTGCGAGGCCACGTTGCCGTAGGACAGGCCGCCGTAGTTGTGGGTCGGCCCCACCAGGCCATCAAAATTCACTTCAAAGGATTTCATCGGCAAGGCTCCGAGACCTGTTGTTATAGGGTGACGCCCGGCGTCAGGGTCGCCGGCAGTACGAGGTTCGCGGTCTCCAGCGAAGCCACGGGGTAGGCGCAGTAGTCCGCCGCGTAGTAGGCGCTGGCGCGGTGGTTGCCGCTGGCACCGACACCACCGAACGGCGCGCTGCTGGCAGCACCGGTGAGCTGCTTGTTCCAGTTGACGATGCCGGCGCGGCTGCGCAGCCAGAAGTGCTGGTAACGGGCATTGGAGTCCGACAGCAGGCCGGCGGCCAGGCCGTACTGGGTGTTGTTGGCTTCCTCGATTGCCGCATCGAAATCGGCGTATCGGATCACCTGCAGCAATGGGCCGAAGAATTCCTCGTCCGGGCGCCCGGTCACAGCAGTGACGTCGATGATGCCGGGGGTAAGCAAGGCGGCGTCAGCCTGCGGCTGGGTCATCTCCAGCAGCGCCACGGCGCCCTTGCCGAGCAGTTCGGCCTGGGCCGCCAGCAATGCGCGGGCCGCCTGCAGCGAAATCACCGACCCCATGAACGGCGCGGGCTGCTGATCGAAGGCGCCGACACTGATGCTGCGGCTCACCTCGACCAGGCGTTGGATCAGCGCGTCACCCCAGGCGCCCTGCGGTACCAGCAGGCGGCGGGCACAGGTGCAACGCTGGCCGGCGGAGATGAAGGCCGATTGGATGATGGTGTACACCGCGGCATCCAGGTCCTTGACCTCGTCAACCACCAGCGGGTTGTTGCCGCCCATCTCCAGGGCCAGGATCTTGTCCGGGCGGCCGGCGAACTGCTGGTGCAGCAGGTTGCCGGTACGGCTGGAACCGGTGAAGAACAGGCCGTCGATACCTGGGTTGGCGGCCAGCGCCACGCCTGTCTCACGAGCGCCCTGGACCAGGTTGAGCACACCAGCCGGCAACCCGGCCTCGATCCAGCACTGGACCGTCAGCTCGGCAACCTTGGGAGTCAGCTCGCTGGGTTTGAACACCACGCAGTTGCCCGCCAGCAGCGCCGGAACGATATGGCCGTTGGGCAAGTGGCCGGGGAAGTTGTATGGGCCGAATACCGCCACCACGCCATGGGGCTTGTGGCGCAGTACGGCAGTGGCGTCGGCCAGCGGACCGCTCTTCTCGCCGGTACGCTCGCGGTAGCTCTGCACCGAGATGGCAACCTTGTTGACCATGCTGGTCACTTCGGTGGCCGATTCCCACAGCGGCTTGCCGGTTTCTTCGCCAATGCAGCGCGACAACGCCTCGGCATTGGCCTTGAGCTTCTCGGCGAAGGCCTCCAGAACGTTAATACGCGCATCCAGGCTCAGCGATGCCCAGGCGGGGAACGCCTGGCGGGCAGCCTGCACGGCATTCTCGACCTGCGCGGCATCGGCGCCCTGCCCTTGCCAGATCACCGCCTGGGTGACGGGGTTGAGCGACTGCAGGGCTTCGCCCTGGCCAGCCAGCCACTGGCCGGCAATGTAATGCGTATTCATTTACTGGGCCTCCCGACCGGCGGACAGTGGCACGGCACGCACGTTGTCGCCGGCGCCCAGGCGCAGGCGCTTGGCGGTCTGCGGATCGACCACCAGGGTGCCTGCGGCCAGGCGCGCCGGCGCGGCCGTGATGCGGCAGTCTTCGCGCTTGCGGTTGTGGATGATGAAAGGGGTGGCGTCGTCGCCTGGTGTACCAACGGCCAGCACCAGGGTCTGGCTATCACGCACGGCGCGGATCTTCGAGGTCTCGCATTCGATTGCGGGGCCTGCGTCGAAGATGTCGACGTAGCCCTGGTAGTTGAAACCTTCACGCTTGAGCATGGCCAACGCCGGCTCCGTATCGGCATGCACGCGACCAATGACGTTGCGCGCCGCTTCCGAGAGGAAGCAGGTGTACAGCGGAAACTTGGGCATCAGCTCGGCGATGAACGACTTGTTGCCCACGCCGGTGAGGTAGTCGGCCTGGCTGAACTCCATCTTGAAGAAGTGCCGGCCCAGGCTTTCCCAGAATGGCGAACGACCTGCCTCGTCGGACATGCCGCGCATCTCGGCGATGATCTTGTTGCCAAACAGTTGCGGGAACTCGGCGATGAACAGCATTCGCGCCTTGGACAGCAGACGCCCGTTGAGCCCGCTGCGGTAATCGCTGCGCAGGAACAGCGAACACAGCTCGGAGTTGCCGGTCAGGTCGTTGGCCAGGAACAGCGTGGGAATCTCGCGGTAGATGTTCAGCTCCTGGGAAGCGCTGACGGTCAGGCCGACCCGATAGTTGTACCAGGGCTCGCGCAGGCCGACAGCGCCAGCGATGGCGCTGATGCCGACCACCAGGCCCTCGTCGTTCTCCAGCACGAACAAGTAGTCGGTATCGCCGCGCTCGGCTTCGCCGCGGAAAGTCTTTTCCGCCCAGCCAACCCGCTGGCCGAGGCGCTCCTCATTGGCAGGCAGCGTCGTCAGCCCGGTGGTACCGGTGCTGCGGGCCAACTCGATCAGCGCGGGTAAATCGCTGCTGCGTACAGGACGAACGATCATGCTATCTCCTTGTGCGGCGGTCTGTGCCTGCCGCGAAACTCTCTGTTGCGGCGGTTCAGACCGCGACCAGGCGCACACTGGCGCCCTCGCCGACACCCAGGGCCTCGGCAGCTTCGCCGCTGAGGCTGACCGGCTTGCCCGGCACCCAGTCCAGTTCCAGCAGCACCGCGCGGTAGTCCTGCAACTGGCCATTGCACACCAGGTACGGACGGCCGCCCTTGACCGACGCGCCGTCTAGCTTGACCGGCACCACCCGGCTCTGGGCGATGGAGCGGATGCCCGAGGTACGGGCATGCAAGGTAGGTCCGCCGTCGAAGATGTCGATATAGTGCTCGGTCTCGAAGCCTTCGCGCATGAGAATGTCGAAGGTGATCTGCGCCCGCGGATGCACCTGGCCCATGGCTTCCTGGGCGGCGTCCGGCAACAGCGGCACATAGATCGGGTAATGCGGCATCAGTTCAGCCAGGAAAGTGCGGCTCTTCAGGCCGCACAGGCGCTCGGCGTCGGCATAGTTGAGGTCGAAGAAGTTGCGGCCGATAGCGTCCCAGAACGGTGATTCGCCCTGCTCGTCGCTGTAGCCGACGATCTCGGTGACCACCGACTCGGCGAAGCGCTCCGGGTGCGAGGCCATGAACAGCAGGCGGCCACGCGAGTTGAGTTCGGCAAAGGCGCTGGTCACCAGCTCCGGCACCACGTAGAAGCTGGTCAGCAGGCTGTTACCGGTTAGGTCGTGGCACAACGACAGGACGTGGATCTTGTTGTGGATCTTCAGCTCGCGGGAGGCGTGCACGAAGGTCTCGTTGCGGAAGCTGTAGAACGGCTCGGAGTAGCCGGCCGAGGCGACGATGGCCGAGCAACCGACCAGCTCGCCGGTGGCGCTGTCCTCGAGCACGAAGAAGTAGCTCTCCTCGCCGTTGAAGCTGACCTCGGCGGCGAAAGAGGTTTCCGACGCGGCGATCTTGTCGCCCAGGCGGCCAGCATCGTCCGGCAGCGAGGTGACACCAATGGGGCTGTCGGCAGCCATGCGCTGCACTTCGTTCAGATCAGCCATTTGCGCGGGGCGCATCACCAGCATGGTGTCACTCCTTTCGGGAAAGCGCACCGATCAACTCGGCACGAAAAAACGGCGGGCACGCGCCACTACCTGCAAGCAGGTGCCCGCACTGGAATCAGGTATCGCCGGCCTCGCTAGAGGCCGGCGACAGAACCGCAGGATCAGCCCTGGGTCAGTTTGCGCACAGCGCGCTCGAAGCGCTCCAGGCCTTCATCGATATCGCTGTCCTCGACCACCAGGCTCGGGGCGAAGCGCACGACATCGGGGCCTGCCTGCAGAACCATCACACCTTCCTTCTCGGCGGCGTTGAGGATGTCCTTGGCCTTGCCCTTCCAGGCGTCACTGAGCACGCAGCCGATCAGCAGGCCGACACCGCGCACCAGGGTGAACAGGCCGGTATCCTGGCCGATCTTCTCCAGGCGGGTCTTGAAGCGCTCATGTTTGGCCTTGATGCCCGCCAGGGTTTCCGGGGTGTTGACCACATCGAGCACGGCGCAGGCGACGGCACAGGCCAGCGGGTTGCCGCCGTAGGTGGTGCCGTGGGTGCCGACGGCCAGGTGCTTGGCCAGGTCGCTGGTGGTCAGCATCGCGCCAATCGGGAAGCCGCCGCCCAGGCTCTTGGCGCTGGTCAGGATGTCCGGGGTGACGCCGTAGTGCTGGTAGGCATACAGCGAGCCGGTACGGCCGACGCCGGTCTGCACTTCATCGAAGATCAGCAGCGCATTGTGCTCGTCGCACAGCTTGCGCGCGCCTTCCAGGTAGGCCTTGTCGGCCGGCACCACGCCGCTCTCGCCCTGGATCGGTTCGATGACCACGGCGCAGGTCTTGTCGGAGATCTGCGCCTTCAACGCTTCCAGGTCGTTGTACGGCACGTGGCTGATGCCGGTGATCTTCGGCCCGAAGCCGTCGGAGTACTTGGGCTGGCCACCGACGCTGACGGTGAACAGGGTGCGACCGTGGAAGCTGTTAACGGTGGCGATGATCTCGTGCTTCTCGGGGCCGAAACGGTCATGGGCGACACGGCGGGCCAGCTTGAAGGCGGCCTCGTTGGCCTCGGCGCCGGAGTTGCAGAAGAAGGCGCGCTCGGCAAAGGTCGCGTCCACCAGCTTGTGCGCCAGGCGCAGGGCCGGCTCGTTGGTGAACACGTTGGAGACATGCCAGAGGGTATTGGCTTGCTCGGTCAGCGCCTTGACCAGCGCCGGATGGCAGTGGCCGAGTGCGTTGACCGCGATGCCGCCGGCGAAGTCGATCAGCTCGCGCCCGGACTGGTCCCATACTCGGGAGCCCTCGCCTCGCACAGGAATGAAGGCCGCCGGGGAGTAGTTGGGAACCATGACCTGGTCGAAATCGGCACGTTGCACCGGGGCTTGCTCAACGGACATCTGAGTCTCCTGAAGAGGAACGCTGGCCTGGAAGTGGCGAGCGATGAAGGGATTGTAAGGACTGATCGGCGCCTGTCCTTGCTGCCAGGCGACAACTTGTTACAGCGCCAAACCGAGTTTTCACGCGGTTTTCGGCAATGCGACAAACAGTGTCGCAATCGCGCAGTGTAACGGCAGCAGGGGGTGGCGGGGAGATGCTCGGTGAGAATTGGGTGAACGGGTGTTCACATATACAAATCGCATCGCGGGACAAGCCCGCCCCCACCAGCAATACACTGCGCGGGAGCCGGCTTGCCCCACGCTAGCGTCTTCGCTGGCAGGGAGGTCTTCAGCCGCGCTCGGCCGGCGCCGAACTCAGCTCGAACGGGCTGCTGTTACGTCGCTGGTTACGGTCTTCGCGCGGCGTGGCGCCGAAGAAATTGCGGTACGCGCTGGAGAAATGCGGCCCGGAGGAGAACCCGCAGGACAGGCCGATCTGGATGATCGACTTGCTGGTCTGCATCAGCATCTGCCGCGCCTTGTTCAGGCGCAGCTCCAGGTAGTACTGGCTGGGCACGCGATTGAGATACTGCTTGAAGATCCGCTCCAGCTGGCGGCGGGACACGCACACATGCTGGGCGATCTCGTCGGTGGTCAGCGGCTCTTCGATGTTGGCCTCCATCAGCAGCACCGCCTGGGTGAGCTTGGGGTGGCTGGAGCCCAGGCGGTTCTGCAGCGGGATGCGCTGGCGCTCGCCACCTTCGCGAATGCGCTCGACCACCAGCTCTTCCGACACCGCGCCGGCCAGCTCCGCCCCATGGTCCCGGGCCAGCACCGCCAGCAGCAGGTCAGTCACCGCCATGCCGCCGCAGGCAGTCAGGCGATCGCGATCCCAGTCGAACAGATGGCTGGTGGCGATCACCTTGGGGAAGCGCTCGGCAAAATCATCCTGCCAGCGCCAATGCACCGCGGCGCGGTAGCCGTCGAGCAGGCCCAGCGCCGCCAGCGGATAAACCCCGGCCGACAAGCCACCGATCATGCAACCGCTGCGCGCCAACTGCTTGAGCGCGACGGACAATGCCGAACCGATCGCCGCCGGCGGCTCATCAGCCAGCAGGAACAGTTTGTGATAGCCCTCCAGGCGTCCGGCCCACGCTTCGCCCGGCAGGCGCCAGGCGCCCTCCTGCCCGGCCTCGGCCTGCAGGAAGGACATTGTGTAGACCACGTCCGGATGCACCCGCTGGGCCACCTGCAACACCTCTTCGGCCAACGCCAGGGTCAGCGGCTTGGTGCTGGGCCAGATGAGAAATCCGATTCGCTGGGTGGTCATAGGGCGTGGTCCGAAACCTGAAAAGGAGGGTCGCGCTTGTGGCGCCGGGGCATGCTGCGTGCGTTGCGCAGCATGCCCCATCATGGTGCAAAAGTGCAGCCTTTACTTCAGGCTGCCAGAAAGGAACTGCTTGAGGCGCTCCGACTGTGGATTGACCAGCACTTCACGCGGGCAGCCCCGCTCTTCCACCAGGCCCTTGTGCAGGAACACCAGCTGGTTGGAAACCTCGCGGGCAAAGCCCATCTCGTGGGTGACCACTACCATGGTGCGGCCTTCCTGGGCCAGAGATTGCATGACCTTGAGCACATCGCCCACCAGCTCCGGATCCAGCGCCGAAGTCGGCTCGTCGAACAGCATCACCTCCGGTTCCATGGCCAGGGCGCGGGCAATGGCCACACGCTGCTGCTCGCCACCGGACATGTGCCCGGGGAACGCGTCCTTGCGGTGGGATACGCCAACCTTGGCCAGGTAGTGCTCGGCCTTCTCCAGCGCTTCCTTCTTGTTCACGCCCAGCACGTGCACCGGCGCCTCGATGACGTTTTCCAGCGCGGTCATGTGCGACCACAGGTTGAAGTGCTGGAACACCATCGACAGGCGCGAACGCATGCGCTGCAGCTGTTTCGGGTCGGCAGCCTTGAGCGCGCCGTCCTTGCCGGCGACCAGCTTGAGCTCTTCGTTGTTGAGCAGGATCTTGCCCGCGTGCGGCTGCTCGAGCAGGTTGATGCAGCGCAGGAAGGTCGATTTGCCCGAACCGCTGGAGCCGATGATGCTGATCACGTCGCCTGCCTTGGCTTCGAGGGAGACGCCTTTGAGCACCTCATGGCTGCCGTAGCGCTTGTGCAGGTCTTGGATTTGGAGTTTGTACATACTGTCGGATCTCACAGAGCGGTCAGTGCTTGCGCGGCGCCAGGTAACCGAGCCAGCGGCGTTCGGCCATCTTGAACAGGCGCACGAGGATGAAGGTCAGGCACAGGTAGAACACGCCCGCCGTGATGTAGGCCTCGAAAGGCAGGTAGTACTGGGCGTTGACCGTGCGCGCGGCACCGGTGATGTCGATCAGGGTGACGATCGACGCCAGGCTGGTGGTCTGCAGCATCATGATCACTTCGTTGCTGTACTGCGGCAGCGCCCGGCGCAGCGCTGAAGGCAGCAGGATGCGGCGGTACATCTTCATGCGCGACATGCCGATGGCCTTGGCCGCCTCGATCTCGCCATGGGGCGTGGCCTTGAGGCTGCCGGCGATAATCTCGGCGGTGTAGGCGCTGGTGTTGACGGCAAAAGCCAGGCAGGCGCAGAAGGTCGCGCTGGACAGCCACGGCCAGAAGATGCTCTCGCGCACCGCCTCGAACTGGGCCAGGCCGTAGTAGATCAGGAACAGCTGCACCAGCATCGGCGTGCCGCGAATGACGTAGGTGTACAGCCAGGCGCTGATGTTCACCAGCGGCTGTTTCGAGACGCGCATCAGGCCCAGCGGGATGGCCGCCAGCAGGCCGAACAGCAGCGACAGCGCCAGCAGCTTGAGGGTGGTCAGCAGACCGCCCAGGTACAGCGGCATGGCTTCCCAGATGACGTTGTAGTCGAAGATCATAGTTCAGCCGCCTTGACGCCCACCGAGTAGCGCTTCTCGAGATACTTCAGCGCCAGCAGCGAGACACTGGTCAGCACCAGGTACAAAGCCGCCACCGCGAGGAAGAAGGTGAAGGGTTCGCGGGTGGCGTCCGCCGCCTGCTTGGCCTTGAACATCATGTCCTGCAGGCCGACCACCGAAATCAGCGCAGTCGCCTTGGTCAACACCAGCCAGTTGTTGGTGAAGCCCGGGATCGCCAGGCGGATCATTTGCGGCACCATGATGCGGAAGAACACCTGGACACCGCTCATGCCGTAGGCCGCGCCCGCCTCTGCCTGGCCCTTGGGGATGCCGAGGAAGGCACCGCGGAAGGTTTCCGACAGGTACGCGCCAAAGATGAAGCCCAGCGTGCCGATGCCAGCGACCAGGGGATTGAGGTCAATATAGTCGTCATAGCCGAGCAGCGGCGCCACCCGGTTGAGGATGTCCTGGCCGCCATAGAAAATCAGCAGGATCAGGACCAGGTCAGGGATGCCACGGATCACCGTGGAGTACAGGTCCCCCAGCCAGGCCAACCAGCGCACCGGCGACAAACGCAGCGCCACGCCGATCAGGCCGAGGACGATGGCCAGGGCCATCGACGACAGGGCGAGCTGCAGCGTCAGCCACGCCCCGTCGAGGATGACTGCCCCATAGCCTTTCAACATGATTCGAATTCCTCAGGGCTTGGGAATGAAAAATGGTGCAAACCTCAGAGATTCTGCTGTTTGCACCATTGCACAGGTGAAACTCGATGGTTACTTCGAGTCTGGACCGTAGATGTCGAAGTTGAAGTACTTCTTCTCGATCTCTTTGTATTTGCCGTTGGCGCGGATCGCGTCGATGGCGGCGTTGATGCGCTCGGCGTTGGCGGTGTCGCCCTTGCGCACGGCGATACCGACGCCATCACCGAAGTACTTGGTGTCGGTGAAGGCCGGACCGACGAAGGCAAAGCCCTTGCCAGCATCGGTCTTCAGGAAGCCGTCCTCGAGCAGGGTGGCATCGGCCACGGTGCCGTCCAGGCGGCCGGCGGCGACATCCAGGTAGATTTCGTTCTGGGTACCGTAGGGCACCACGGTGGCGCCTTGCGGGGCCAGGACTTCCTTGGCGAAACGGTCGTGGATCGAACCGCGCTGCACGCCGATCTTCTTGCCCTTGAGCTCAGCCAGGCTGTCGCTGACGGTGGTGCCTTCCTTCATCACCAGGCGCGCCGGGGTCAGGTAGTAGCGCTTGGTGAAGTCGACCGACTTCTTGCGGTCGTCGGTGATCGACATGGACGACAGGATGGCGTCGATCTTGCGCACTTTCAGTGCTGGGATCAGACCGTCGAACTCCTGCTCGACCCAGGTGCACTTGGCTTTCATCTGTTCGCACAGGGCGTTGCCGATGTCGTAGTCGAAGCCGGCGAGGCTGCCATCGGGCTGCTTGAAGGCGAAGGGTGGGTAGGCGGCCTCGATACCGATCTTCAACGGCTTCTCATCGGCCTGCGATACCAGGGAAAACACGGAAAGCGCCAAGGCGCCAAGCAGTGCGAGCTTCTTCATCAGGTAACTCCATCGGTACGGGGCAATACAAGGCAGTTGTAACAGCTGCCCGATATGCGAATGGGTACAGCGCGAGCCGCGCAGGTTTCGACCAAGGTCGCAGACCACGAGCGAGTGAGTGGCATTCTAGCGACAGCCCGGTGGTCGATATTTCTTCAAAGCGACAACTAATTACAGAAGCGCCAGGAACCGCGGCGGGCGATATTGACAGCTCCCGCGAGATATGCAAGAGCAAAAGAGAAATAACCTATACCCAAAGCAATAAGCGGGCCCATTATTGGCAAAGCCTTGTATTCCGGCAAGCGCAGCGTGCGAGCCTGCACGAAACGCTCGCAGAATGCACCCATTTGGCATACAGATGTTTCCACAAGCCCCGCATTTTGGCGCAATCGGTGACAGCGACGGTTACCAATGACTCTCGGAGTAACAGTTTGTATCAGTAAAGCAAAAACCCCGCCGGATATGGGCGGGGTTTTTTGTGACAGCCTCATCGCGAGGCAAGCCCGCTCCCACGACCGTCAGGAGCCGACTTGCCGCGATGGTTCGACTCAGGCCGAAGCCAGGCTCATCGCCTTGTGGGTATCGATCAGGTGCTGCACCACCCCTGGATCGGCCAGGGTGGAGATATCGCCCAGCGCATCGTACTCGCCAGTGGCAATCTTGCGCAGGATGCGGCGCATGATCTTGCCCGAGCGGGTCTTCGGCAGCCCCGGCGCCCACTGGATGACGTCCGGCGAAGCGATCGGGCCGATCTCCTTGCGCACCCAATTCTTCAACTCGAGGCGCAATTGCTCGTTCGATTCCTCGCCGGCGTTCAGGGTGACGTAGACATAGATGCCCTGCCCCTTGATGTCGTGCGGCACGCCCACCACCGCCGCCTCGGCGACCTTCGGATGCGCCACCATCGCGCTCTCGATCTCGGCGGTGCCCATGCGGTGGCCAGAAACGTTGAGCACGTCATCCACGCGGCCGGTGATCCAGTAGTAGCCATCTTCGTCGCGACGGGCGCCGTCACCGGTGAAGTACATGCCACGGAAGGTCTTGAAATAGGTGTCGACGAAGCGGTCGTGGTCGCCGTACAGCGAACGCGACTGGCCCGGCCAGGAATCGAGGATCACCAGGTTGCCCTCGGCGGCGCCGTCGATCAGGTTGCCCAGGTTGTCCACCAGTGCCGGCACCACGCCGAAGAACGGACGGGTCGCCGAACCCGGCTTGAGCCCCGTGGCGCCCGGCAAGGGGCTGATGAGGATGCCGCCGGTCTCGGTTTGCCACCAGGTATCGACGATCGGGCAACGTTCCTTGCCGACTGTCTTGTAGTACCAGTTCCAGGCTTCAGGGTTGATCGGCTCGCCCACCGAACCCAGCAGGCGCAGGCTGGAGCCATCGGCGCCGGCGACCGCCGCCTCGCCCTCGGCCATCATGGCGCGGATGGCGGTCGGCGCGGTGTAGAGGATGTTGACCTTGTGCTTGTCGACGATCTTCGACACGCGGGTGATGTCCGGGTAGTTCGGCACACCTTCGAACAGCAGCGTGGTCGCACCATTGGCCAGCGGGCCATAGACGATGTAGCTGTGGCCGGTGACCCAACCCACGTCAGCGGTGCACCAGTACACTTCGCCCGGGCGATAGTCGAACACGCGCTCGTGGGTCAGCGCGGCATACACCAGGTAGCCACCGGTGGTGTGCAGCACGCCCTTGGGCTTGCCGGTGGAGCCGGAGGTATAGAGGATGAACAACGCCTCCTCGGCACCCATTTCTTTCGGCGCACAGTGGCTGGAGGCGACCTTCATCAGGTCTTCGTACCAGATATCGCGGTGCTGGAGCCAGGCGATGTCGCCACCAGTGCGCTTGCACACGATGATCTTTTGCACGCTGCTGGTTTCAGGGTTGGTCAAGGCCAGGTCGACATTGGCCTTGAGCGGGGTACGGCGGCCACCACGCAGGCCTTCGTCGGCGGTGATCACCACCTTGGACTTGCAGTCGATGATGCGGCCGGCCAGCGCCTCGGGCGAGAAGCCGCCGAACACCACCGAGTGGATCGCCCCGATGCGCGCGCAGGCCAGCATGGCGACCACGGCCTCGGGGATCATCGGCATATAGATGGTGACCACGTCACCCCGGTGCACGTCCTGGCCACGCAGGGCGTTGGCGAACTTGCAGACCTGCTCGTGGAGCTCACGGTAGGTGATGTTGCGATGCTCGGAAGGGTCGTCGCCTTCCCAGATGATCGCCAGCTGGTCGCCGCGCTCTTCGAGGTGGCGGTCCAGGCAGTTGTAGGAGACGTTCAGAGTGCCGTCGGCAAACCATTTGATATCGACATGGTGGTCGTCGAACGAGGTCTGCTTGACCTTGGTGAAGGGCTTGATCCAGTCCAGACGCTGGGCCTGCTCGCGCCAGAAGCCGTCCGGGTTGATCACCGATTGCTGGTACATGGCCTTGTAGGTGGCCTCGTCGGTCAGGGTACTGGCCGCAACCTCGGGACGAACGGGATACAGTGGAGCCGCACTCATCTGTGTTACCTCGGTGTAATAGTTGTTTTTGTATGGAAGCGTTTGTAACTGTACCAGAGCGACAAAGACCATTCGACGTTGGTAGTAACGCGACGAACCGTCAGCCCACGAATTTACAGCAACCGCTCTAGCGCATGGCATCCAGCCATCGCCGGCGGCAAAAGGCAGCGCTTTGCCAGTGATTGTTACAGATTCTGTCAAAAGACTTTATCAAAACCCGCTCTGTTTCAGCCCGGACCACCCTCCTAGAATTCACCTCGCCAGCAACGGCAACGCGATTAACTTGGAAACAGCCCCCACGAAGGCAACGTTAATCCGCACCTTATCCTGATAGTTGAAACTTAGTTGCACTCGCGGCGCCACAAGCGCCGCGCGCCCCCTCACGACCTTAGACAGGTAAATTGAAAATGAAAGCTTTACTGGTATTGGTACTTGGCGGTTTTTGCGGCGCGGCACTGGCCGGCGAAGCAAAAGATGTCGAGCAGATTCCGGTTGAACAGTACAGTTATTCGCAGCACCTGGATATCGCCCGCGTCATCTCCATGAGCGAAGTGCCGAACGTCTGCGAAGTGGTGCCTGCGCGCATGACCTATGAGGACTCCCAGGGCCAGAAGCACATTCTCGAATACCGCGTGATGGGCAACGGTTGCTCCAACGGCTGAGACCATAGGCTTATCGCGAGGCAAGCCCCTCCCACCACTGCATTCGTGTGTGGGCTTGCCCCGCGATCAATTCAAGCCTCGATAAACTTCCAGATTATTCCGCCGACTTGTTCAGCGAATAATCTCGCAACTTGTTGGCAATGGTCGTATGGGAAACGCCTAATCTTTTCCCCAGCGCCCGACTACTTGGAAATTCACTCATCAAACTTTCCAATACCGCCCTTTCAAACCGCCCGACAATTTGCGAAAGATCGCCATCCAGGGAAAACTCGCCCAACGGTTGACGCGCGCCATAATCCGGCAAGCGGATATGTTCGCTCTTCACCACCCCGCCTTCGCACAGTGACACTGCCTGGAACAACACGTTTTCCAACTGGCGCACATTGCCCGGCCAATGATACTGGCCGAGTTTTTCCATCGCCGGCGGCGCCAGGCGCGGCAGCGGGCAGCCGATCTGCCGACTGGCCTGGTCGAGGAAATGCTGCACCAGCCCTTCCAGGCCATCCATGCATTCGCGCAGCGGCGGGATGTGCAGCGACAGCACGTTGAGGCGGTGGTAGAGGTCCTGGCGGAACTCGCCACGGGCGCACAGTTCGGACAGGTCGACCTGGGTCGCGCAGATCACCCGCACATCCAGGTACACCTCTTCGTCGCTGCCGACCCGACGGAAACAGCCGTCTTGCAGGAAGCGCAGCAACTTGACCTGCAAGCGCGGGCTCATCTCCCCCACCCCGTCGAGGAACAGCGTGCCGCCCGCCGTCAGCTCCAGCAGCCCCAGCTTGCCCTCGGCCCGCGCGCCCTCGAACGCCCCCGGCCCATAGCCGAACAGCTCGGTCTCGGCCATCGACTCGGGCAGGCCGGCGCAGTTGAGCGCCATCAACGGCGCCTGGCCACGCGGGCTGGCCAGGTGACAGGCCCGCGCCAGCAGCTCCTTGCCGGTGCCGGTCTCGCCCTCGATCAGCAGCGGTGCGTCCAACGGCGCCATGCGCCGCGCCTCGCGCACCACGGCGGCCATTACCCGTGAGCTCTGGAAGATGCTGTCGAACCCACGCAACTCCTGCTTGCGCACGTTGTAGATGCGCTCACCGATACGGTCCGCGCGGTGCAAGGTGATTACCGCGCCGGCCAGGGCTTCACTGTCGTCATGCTCGGACTGCAGCGGTGCGATATCGGCCAGGAACACATCGCCCTTGACCTTGATCCGCAGGCCGTTGATCCGCGATTTGTTGGCCCGTATCAGCTCCGGCAGGTCGAAGTCCTCGACATATCGCGACAGCGGAATGCCCGGTACTTCATCCACCCGTACGCCGAGCAGCTGCGCCGCGCCACGGTTGGCGGCGACGATGCTGCCGCCCATGTCGATCGACAGCACCGGGAAGTCCAACGCCCCCAGCAGCGCATTGAGCTCCATGTGCCGGCGCTCGCTGGGCATCAGGCCGACGCGCTTGACCCCGAACACCCCGGCGATCGACTCGAACTTGGGCCGCAGGGCCTGGAACTGCAGGTTGATCAGGTTCGGGCAGTGCAGGTAGATGGCATTGCCATGGTCTCCCCCCACTTCGCCGCGCAACACGTTGATCCCGTACTCCACCAGCAGGTTGAGGATGTCCCGCAAAATGCCGATGCGGTTCTGGCAATGCACTTTGATGCGCATGAAGGCTCTCTAAGGGGCCGAGTTTTTGCTCGCGCCACGGAAAAGTCGTAAAGATAAGCTGACAAAAATAGCCGTCTGCCCAGCTCGATGTCCGTGATTTTCCGGGATGACGCTAATTTTGTAAAATTATCGTTACGCACAGAAGATAAACGGCGGCGCAGGACGGGCGCGCACCCCGGTGCAAAACCTCGTTTGTAGGGATATTCCTAAGGTATGTCCTGTACATAACAAGAACGCCCTCACCAGGAGAGCCACATGAAACAGACGCAGTACGTGGCACGCGAGCCCGATGCGCATGGCTTTATCGACTACCCGCAGCAAGAGCATGCGGTGTGGAACACCCTGATCACCCGTCAGTTGAAAGTGATCGAAGGCCGGGCATGCCAGGAGTACCTCGACGGCATCGACCAGCTCAAGCTGCCCCATGACCGCATCCCGCAGCTGGGCGAAGTCAACAAGGTGCTTGGCGCCACCACCGGCTGGCAGGTCGCCCGCGTCCCTGCGCTGATCCCCTTCCAGACCTTCTTCGAACTGCTGGCCAGCAAGCGCTTCCCGGTCGCCACCTTCATCCGCACCCCGGAAGAGCTGGACTACCTGCAGGAGCCGGACATCTTCCACGAGATCTTCGGCCACTGCCCGCTGCTGACTAACCCGTTCTTCGCCGAATTCACCCACACCTATGGCAAGCTCGGCCTGGCGGCGACCAAGGAACAGCGTGTCTACCTGGCGCGCCTGTACTGGATGACCATCGAGTTCGGCCTGATGGAGACCGCGCAAGGCCGCAAGATCTACGGCGGCGGCATCCTCTCCTCGCCGAAAGAGACGGTCTACAGCCTGTCCAGCGAACCAGAGCACCAGGCCTTCGACCCGATCGAAGCCATGCGCACGCCCTACCGCATCGATATCCTGCAGCCCTTGTACTTCGTCCTGCCGAACATGAAGCGTCTGTTCGACCTGGCCCACGAAGACATCATGACCATGGTCCACCAGGCCATGCAGCTGGGCCTGCACGCACCGAAGTTTCCACCCAAGGTCGCTGCCTGAGCGCCCCTGTCGATAACAACTCAAACCGGAAAACACCCATGAATGCCTTGAACCAAGCCCACTGCGAAGCCTGCCGCGCCGATGCGCCGAAAGTCACCGACGAGGAGCTGGCGGAACTGATCCGACTGATCCCGGACTGGAACATCGAAACCCGCGACGGCCACATGGAGCTCGAGCGCGTGTTCCTGTTCAAGAACTTCAAGCACGCCCTGGCCTTCACCAACGCCATCGGCGAGATCGCCGAAGCCGAAGGCCACCACCCTGGCCTGCTGACCGAGTGGGGCAAGGTCACCGTGACCTGGTGGAGCCACTCGATCAAAGGCCTGCACCGCAACGACTTCATCATGTGCGCGCGCACCGACGAGGTCGCCAAAACTGCTGAAGGGCGCAAGTGATGCACTTCGCCGCCATCGCTCGGGTCCCTGGCGACCCGATCCTGGGACTGATGGAAGCCTACGCCCGCGACGGCAACCCGGCCAAGTTCGACCTGGGTGTCGGCGTGTTCAAGGACGCTCAGGGGCTGACGCCGATTCCGGCGGCGGTAAAGCAGGCTGAGCAACGCCTGGTCGAGCGGCAAGCCACCAAGAGCTATGTTGGCGGTCATGGCGATGCAGCTTTTGGACGCCTGGTCAGCGAGCTGGTGCTGGGCAGCGATTCCACGCTGCTCAAAAGCCAGCGCGCCGGCGCCACCCAGACCCCTGGCGGCACAGGTGCCCTGCGCCTGGCGGCGGAGTTTATCGCCCACTGCCTGCCGGGCCGCGGTATCTGGCTGAGCGACCCGACCTGGCCGATCCACGAGACGATCTTCGCCGGTGCCGGGCTCAAGGTGTCGCACTACCCCTACGTGGGCGCGGACAACCGCCTGAACGTCGACGCCATGCTCGCCGCACTGGAGCAAGCACCGGAAGGCGACGTGGTATTGCTGCACGCCTGCTGCCACAACCCCACCGGCTTCGATCTGGGCCGGGACGACTGGCGCGCGGTGCTCGACATCGTCAAGCGGCGCAACTTGCTGCCATTGATCGACTTTGCCTACCAGGGCTTCGGTGACGGCCTGGAGGAGGACGCCTGGGCAGTGCGCCTGTTCGCCGCCGAACTGCCGGAACTGCTGATCACCAGCTCCTGCTCGAAGAACTTCGGCCTGTACCGTGAGCGCACCGGCGCCCTGCTGGTGTGCAGCCACGACGCCGATAAACTGCAGGATGTGCGCAGCCAGCTGGCGTTCATTGCGCGCAACCTGTGGTCGACGCCGCCAGACCATGGCGCGGCGGTGGTCGCCGAGATTCTCGGTGACCCGGCACTCAAGGCGTTGTGGATCGAGGAAGTGAACGCCATGCGCCAGCGCATCGCCGAGCTTCGCGTCGGCCTGGTGAAAGCGCTGGAGCCCCATGGCCTGGCCGGGCGCTTCGCGCATATCGCCGCGCAACGCGGGATGTTCTCCTACACCGGGCTGAATCCCGAACAGGTGCGTCTGCTGCGCGAGCGACACAGCGTATACATGGTCGGTACCGGCCGGGCGAACATCGCCGGAGCGGACGCCAAGCGCCTGGAACAGCTGGCAGCGGCCGTCGCCGACGTCTGTCGCTGAACCTGGCCGATGGCCCGCGAGCAGCCCGCGATAACACTGTCGCGGGCTGCTCGCTCTCGCGCCCTTCCTGCTTCCCGATGTTCGATAGCCGCCCGCGAAAATCGACCAGCGCCCATGAAAAATCGCAAACTGTCATCCAGACTGCTGTATCCTGCCCCAGCTTTTCGAAGCCTCATATGCGCCAAGCGCTGCCTTTTCACTCACACTTGCGAGGAACGACGAGATGCATGAAATCCCGAATCTTCCCTTCCCAAGCCTGAACCCTGAAGAGCAATCCGTTGCTGTCCACGCTGAACCGACGCCCGGCGTCGAGCAGGACGGTGACGATCAATCCAGCGCCGACCAGGAATAGCCGCGCACCCCTGCGACAGTGTGAAAACGGCTGACCTGCGGGATATCCCCGTCATCACGTTTTCACACCGCCAGCTCCCCACCAGTGTGTGGTGCCCTGGCACCGCCCTGGCCGTACCCGGTTTCGACAGACTGACGCCTTTCACACAGCGGAGGCCGCCATGTCACGTCGCTCGACCCTCGATTCTGCCGAAAGGGCTAGGATTCGCGCACTTACCCCGGCACAGGTCGTTGTCATCAGTGAGCTTTCCGGCGCACAAGACGTCGCCACCTCACTGAGCGACCATTTTGATCGAGCATTCGATCTTGGCGCACTTTACCCGTCAACGCTGCTTGACCTGGAGCTTGAAGGCGCCCTGGATGCAGCTCTGGCCAAGGACAGCGCTAAACAGCACCTTAATCATTTTCTAGGGCGTGAAACGTCCCTGCAGGTGAACCTGGACGATTGCGCGCTGTTTTATGCAAGCTTGGCCAGACAGCTCATCAAAGACGCCGACACCCACAAGTTTCCCGAACTGCTTCCACGAGCGCATCTGGACGCCTCTTATGCAGTCTGCAGCTTTGGCCAAGCACTTTGGCACCATTACCCGAGTCTCAGACGGACGGACGCCTATCTCATAGCAACGCTGCTGCTTCGCGGCCAACTGACCGCAGCATCCAACCGCGGCTGGCACGCCCCCCTGGAAACCAGCAAGTACCTTGATCTCCCGCTCCTCGCCGGCCACCTGTTCGCACATGCTCCCGGCAGCAGCCTGTTCGAAAAGCTGCTCAACCAAGCGCAGGCGTCGTTCTACTACCAAGGATTGCGATACAGGCATCCCACCACTCGCGAGCGCGAGGCGGGCGGGCTGGCGAACCCTTCTGGGCGCATCGCAATGGACGGTTCGGCCCTGAATGCACCGCCTGGACAGGTCGTCGAAGCGCTGCTTGGCGCCAGAGCTTTCGAACGCCTGGGCCAGCGCCTGGCGACGGCAGCCCAAGGGGACTACACCCCGACAACCGCTGCACTGCATCGCGCCCTCGCTGAGCAGGCGCTGATCGATGCACTCTATCCAGCGGAGCAGCGCCGACCAGGCCACATTCTGGATTTCGAGCTGTTCAATGCCCATAACAAGTACGAACACTTCAGCGAGATTCGGCTCGACCTGGTCAACAGTCTCTACATGCATCTCGGCGGTGTACCCGCCATGGCGGAAATCGCCGCCGAACTGCTGATACGCCGTTTCGCGCCAGAATTGCTGATCGACGATGACTCCCCTGACTATCTGTATGAGCCCGACTTGCGCTGGGCCAACCTGCGCCAAGGCGCCTACCTGTTGCAGGCCCGGCGCAAACCGGTGACCTTCGACGCTGCGGAGGGCGCCACCAACCTGCCTGAGAAGGACACCGCGGTGTTCGAACGGGTTCTGGCCCAAACCCTCGCTGAGTGGGCGCAGTTGCAGGGTATCCTCACCGAGTCGCCGCCATGGTCGCAATCACACTGGCAACAGGCTTATGACCACTACCTCATTGCGTGGGATCGAGAAAGCTTGCGGGACCTGCCTGATCGTTTCGATCTTGCCAGCTGGCAACTACGCCAGGCGGGGATCGCGCCTGACAGCAGAAATGCGGACAAACAGTTGCACCTCAACGCTTATCTGGACCACGGCGCTGGCTACCAGCACAGCAAACTGCCTGACGCCACGGCACTCTACGACCATGAATTCAAGGCGTGGCAACGACGCGCCCAGGCAGTCTACGAAGACATGATGCACCGCTTGCTGCGCCATCTTCCGCAAACGGCTCAGCGCCAATTGCGTGACGGCAGGTGGCAGTGCCATGCGGTCACTTGGCCGACCTACATAGGTCCTGTCAAAGGCGGCATTCCCAGGCAGGAACACTCGCCGGCCTCTGACTGGAAGCCAGAAATCGGCACCCAAGGGATAGTCGTCTATCTTCCCGGGGAGGCGGCAGATACCCTTTATGAACTGTTTCCGGAAACATTGAAATGGCGCCGCCACGTCGTTACCGCACAGCGGCGCGCGGTATGGACCGCAACACTTCATTTCGACTACCGGGAGTACAACGAAGTCGATCTCCCCTGGCACACCAGCTCCATTGCAGAAACTGTCGCGCTGGCCAGTGCACCGAACGAAGACCGGTTGCAGGCACTGGCCCGCTGTTACGCCACTTCGGTGGCCCTGGGGAACCGCGATGAGCTTTACAGCAGCGGCAAGGGCGCAACGCCTCTCGAACTTTTTCTTGCCGAAAAGCGCAAGGACAGCACGGGGCGCTATCTGTTAAGACTGCTCTCCAACAGTGTGCCAGGACTCAGCTGCGCGGACGTTCGCAGTGGTACCGAAGCCCTGAGCTGCGGCTTGGACGCCCTTGGCGCCCTGGGCTCAACATTTGCCCTCGGTGGGCGCATCATAAGGCCCCTGGCGAGGCTATATGGTATGGCCGGCAAGAGCGCCAGCGCCATGCGCCTTGGAATGCTGCAAGCCGCCAGGTACTGGAAAGACCAGCCGATACCCGCCAAGCTGTATCGCCATGGCGCAGGCTCCGGAAGCTGGAGCGGCGCCCTCGATGAGAGTGCCCGCGCACAGCTCGGCGCAGTACTCCCTCAAGAAAAACTGCTACCCGGCCATAAACCCGATGTCATCACGCTGCTGCTCGGCGAAGGCGAGGATATCACCCGGGCCTGGGACAAGACGTCCAACCCGGTGGTCTACCCGATCTTTATCCTCCGCGACCCTGATCATGTAGACGCAATCATCAATGGTGTCGCCTACCGCCACCGGATCGGTCAATCCGCAGGCTTGGCCCAGCGTGTACCACAGACGCCATTGCTGTGGTCACAGCCCCCTGTGCGCCTGCCCCCCCCTTACCCCGACGCGCCACCACAGGGGATTGCGATACAGCTGGCGCCTGTTGCCAACCAAGCCGGCACGCCAGCGTACGGCCAGCAGGTCAGCCGGGCATTCGAGACCATTCGCATCGAACCAGTACCGATCACCTACCGGGCGAACGGCGCGAACAGCGATAGCGTTGCCCACGTCATGATCAGGGAGAACCGGCTGGTGCAGTACACCGAGGAAGTGATGCCCAACAGGGGCCGCCACACCCAACGCTTGATTCTCAAACCGTTGAGTGATGAAGACGCCGATTTGATGGGGTTACCCAACATTGCGCACTGTTACAACGAGGGAGTGCCTGGCTACCCCCTGAGCGAGCACTGGTTTGGCCTACCCGCCTCCATGACAGCCGACCAAGTCGCGCTGCTCACCGGCCATTGCCCACCCGTAAGGCTTGGCAGGCTGAGCCGAGTGCTCGCTGATCGGCGTACCTTGCGCGGTGCTCGCGTACACTATCGCGATCGGGACTGGTTGCTGGTCGAAGCCGATACCGGCGTATTCTATGGCACACCTTTCGATTTCGAGGCTTGGCAACGCAGTCAGGTAGCAGCCCTGCTAAATGGCACGCTGAGCCCTACCCGATATCCCGTGCCAGAGCAAAGCACACGCCTGACATTCACCCGGGTCACTAACCTCGACGCCATCACCCAGTATCTTGACGTCAGCGAAACCTATCGAATAGTGGCCTCTCGACCTGACCTGCAACAAGACATCGACAACCTCGCAGGCTTGTTGCGCGACTGGATGCGCCACCAGCGACGCACCGCGCCCCCCACCGGGCCGACCGCCCTGCATAGTGCGCTCGACCAAATGGAGGAATCGCAGTACCCACTCTTCGCACGTAATATTCTGACATCAGCCCATGCCCAGGATGGCCTGGCCGGTTTTTCACTCACCGACGTGATGGGGCTGAACAAATCAATCATCCCCCGCTTCCATAACCTGGCCAGGTTCACCACCGTGGAGCAATTGCATGTAAACGGCATCCTCAATCGGTTGCTGCCGGCCTCAGGCACACGTGCCGAGTACGCCCCGATGACCCTAGCCCAGATGCTCACTGATGACGGCATGGAACAATTGAAGCAACATCTGTCGGGCGCCAACCTGGCCTTCGCCACAGTCACCTTCGGCAACGGCAATCGCCGCGTGTACTTCGCACTTTCCGGCGGCCGGGCCAGAAGGGGAATCATTGTCACCACCCCTGCGCCCGGCCAGCATCCACCTATCGACTACATCGACGCCCGCGCACGCATGCAGGGGGTGGACCCGGACCCACGCTTCACTCATCTCCCGGTATTGCGACGCGCCAACTGGCTGACCATCAGGAACCACCGCCGCCACCTGGACTCCGAGCGCCTGATCGCCTCGACGATCAACCAGGACCTTCTCAACCGGCCCGACGACGTGGCCAGCATCAAGGTCTTCACCCTGATGGATACTTGCCGCTCCTGTGGCGGCTTTGTCCTCCCCCGCCTACGCCTTGACTACCCGAATGCCGAGTTCAGCGTCAGTTGGCTGCTGCCGTACAACAACTGACGCTTGCGAGAGAATCTGGCGGTGGTCAAGGCGGCCATCGCTTCCAACGAAATCCTTCATCTACAAACCTTGGCCTGCGCGGCTATGATGTCCCGGCATTCGCTTTATCGGTTCCGGAACCTCTCATGCCCGAGCATCGGCCTTCATCCCTCGCGACCACGCCCCAGGTGGTCGCCATTGTCCTGTTCACCTTCATCGGCTACCTGAGCATCGGCATTCCGCTGGCCGTGCTGCCCGGCTACGTACACAACGAACTGGGTTTCAGTACCGTGATTGCGGGCCTGGTGATCAGTGTGCAGTACCTGGCCACCCTGCTCAGCCGCCCCACCGCCAGCCGCGTCATCGATAACCTCGGTAGCAAGAAAGCGGTCATGTACGGCCTGTTCGGCTGCGGCCTGAGCGGCGTTTTGATGCTGGCCTGCAGCTTCCTTACCCACCTGCCCTGGATGAGCCTGGCTTGCCTGTTCGTCGGCCGCCTGGTGTTGGGCAGCGCCGAAAGCCTGGTGGGATCGGGTTCAATCGGCTGGGGGATCGGGCGGGTCGGCTCGCAGAACACTGCCAAGGTCATTTCGTGGAATGGCATCGCCAGTTATGGCGCACTGGCCATCGGCGCGCCACTGGGGGTGCTGATGGTCAAGCAACTGGGCCTGTGGAGCATGGGCGCGAGCATCATCCTGCTGGGCGCGCTCGGCTTGCTGCTGGCCTGGCCCAAACGCGCCGCGCCGGTGGTCGCCGGCGTTCGCCTGCCGTTCCTGCGGGTGCTGGGAAAAGTGTTCCCCCATGGAGCTGGCCTGGCCCTGGGCTCGATCGGCTTCGGCACCATCGCCACCTTCATCACGCTGTACTATGCCAGCCGCGATTGGCCAGACGCCGCACTGACCTTGAGCCTGTTCGGCGCCAGCTTCATCTGTGCACGACTGCTGTTTGGCCACCTGATCAACCGTATCGGCGGTTTTCGCGTCGCTGTCGCCTGCCTGTCGGTGGAAACCCTGGGATTGCTGATGCTATGGCTGGCGCCGACGCCCGGATTGGCCCTGGCGGGTGCAGCGTTGAGCGGTTTCGGGTTCTCGCTGGTGTTCCCGGCACTGGGGGTGGAGGCGGTCAACCAGGTATCGGCGGCCAACCGCGGCGCGGCGGTGGGGGCCTACTCGCTGTTCATCGACCTGTCGCTGGGCATCACCGGACCGTTGGTGGGCGCCGTTGCGGCTGGCTTCGGCTTTGCCTCGATGTTCCTGTTTGCGGCTGGGGCGGCGGCGTGCGGGCTGGTGCTGAGCCTGTACCTGTATCGCCAGGCGCGGCGGATGCGCCAAAGTGCACATCAATCCTGATTCGGCTGTAGCTTCACCGGCCTAATCGCCAGCAAGCCGGCTCCCACAGGGTTAGCGCATGTCTCGGGCTTATGCGATCAGAGTGGGAGCCGGCTTGCCGGCGATTGGGCCGCATAGCGGCCCCGACAATATCACTAGCGCTGCGCGAACTGCAGCACTACCTCCAGCGGGTGGCGCAGTTGCTTCTCGGTCATGCGCTTGACCTGGCTGCGGCATGAATACCCAGTCGCCAGGGCCTCCCCCGCCTTGTCCAGCTTGGTCGCCCAAGACTGCTCGAAGATGGTCTTCGAGACCTCCTGGTTACGCGCCTCGTGCCCATAGGTACCAGACATACCGCAGCAGCCGGTGGCCTCGGTGACCAGCTTCAACCCCAGGCGGGCGAATACCTGCTCCCACTGCCTGGTACTGGCCGGCACATTGGTCTTCTCGGTGCAGTGGGCCATCAGGCGGAAGCTGTCGGCCTTGAACGGCGCCTGCTCGGGCAGCACGTTCATCAGCCACTCCTGGGGCAGCAGTACCGACGGGCACTCCACGCCATCGACCTTCTGGTACTCCTGGCGATAGACCAGGGTCATCGCTGGGTCCAACCCCACCAGCGGCACGCCGCAGTCGGCCAAGGCCTTGAGCTGGGTGGCGTTGCGGACCGCCGCCTTGGCGAAGGCACCGAGAAAACCCTGCACATGCAGCGGCTTGCCGTTGGCGCTGTAGGGCGCGAGGAACACCTTGTGCCCCAGGCGATGGGCCAGCTCGATGAACGAGGCCAGCAGTGGCGTCTCGAAATAGCGCGTGAAGGCGTCCTGCACCAGCACGATGCTGCGCTCGCGCTGGGCCGGGGTCAGCTCACGCAGCGCGGGCACGCTGGCAACCTGAACCCGGCAACGGGTCAGGGTGGCCTGGAAGTTGAAACGACTGATCAGCGGCCTGTCGACCATGCCGACCTTGTCCGCCAGCAGCCTGCTCACCCACTTCGAGCCCATCACCGCGTTGTACAGGCCCGGCGCATGAGCCAGGTACGGGATGGTGAACTCCAGCGAGCCGATCAGGTAGTCGCGCAGCGGACGCTGGTAGCGGCCGTGATACAGCTCGAGGAAGCGTGAGCGGAAATCCGGCACGTTGACCTTGATCGGGCACTGCCCCGCGCAGGACTTGCACGCCAGGCAACCGGCCATGGCGTCGTACACCTCGTGGGAGAAGTCGTGCTGCCCCTGCCGTTGCGCACGGCTGTTGCGCAGCCGCGCCGGCAACCCCTTGAGCCAGGAGGCCTTGCGCTGGGCGGCGGCGAGCACATCGATGTTCGCCTCGCCCTGCAGGCGCAGCCACTCACGGATCAGCGAGGCACGGCCCTTGGGCGAGTGCTGGCGTTCGCGGGTGGCCTTCCACGACGGGCACATGGCGTCGTTGGGGTCGTAGTTGTAGCAGGCGCCGTTGCCGTTGCAGTGCACTGCGCTGCCGAAGCTCTGCCACACGCGCTCATCGATGCTGCGGTCCAGGTCGCCGCGCAGGGTCACGCCATCCACCGAGGTCAGGCCTTCGGCGCTGTCCGGTGGGGTGCAGATCTTGCCCGGGTTGAGCTGGTTGTGCGGGTCGAACGCGCCCTTGAGCCGCTGCAGCGCCGGGTACAGCTCGCCGAAGTACTCCGGCACGTACTCCGAGCGCAGGCCCTTGCCGTGCTCGCCCCACAGCAGGCCCCCATAGCTCTTGGTCAGCGCCGCCACGGCATCGGAGATCGGCTTGACCAGCGCGGCCTGGGCCGGGTCTTTCATGTCCAGCGCCGGGCGCACGTGCAGCACACCGGCATCGACATGGCCGAACATGCCGTAGGCCAGGCCATAGCCATCGAGCAATGCACGGAAGTCGGCAATGTAATCGGCCAGTTGCTCCGGCGGAACCGCGGTGTCCTCGACGAACGGCTGCGGGCGCACTTCACCCTCTACGTTGCCCAGCAGCCCTACTGAGCGCTTACGCATCACATAGACGCGGGTCACCGCTTCGGCGCCTTCGGCGAGGGTGTGGCCCAGGCGCTCGACACTCTTGTCCGCCTGCAGGTGCGCGACGAAGGCCTGGACCCTGGCGTTGACCTCGTCCGGTTCGTCACCGCAGAACTCCACCAGGTTGATGCCCAGGGTCGGGCGCTCGGGGTCGGCCGGGAAGTATTCGGCGACGCTGTGCCAGACGATGTCCTTCATCGCCAGCATCAGCACCTTGGAGTCTACGGTCTCGATCGACAGCGGCTTGTGCGCCATCAGCGCATTGGCGTCGCGTAGGGCGTCCATGAAGCTGGTGTAGCGTACGTTGACCAGCACCGCGTACTTGGGGATCGGCAACACATTGAGCTTGGCCTCGACCACATAGCCCAGCGAGCCCTCGGCCCCGCACAGCACGCTGTTGAGGTTGAAGCGGCCCTGATCGTCGCGTAGGTGCGCCAGGTCGTAGCCGGTCAGGCAGCGGTTGAGCTTGGGGAAGGTGCTCTCGATCAACTCGCCCTGGGTTTCCTGGATCTCGCGGGCCATGCGGTACACCTCGCCGACCCGGCCTGGGGCGGCGCAGGCCTGCTCCAGCGCCGCATCGTCGATCGGCAGGCTGTGCAGGCGCTCACCGCCGAGCAGCACGCTGTGCAATTCGAGCACGTGGTCGCGGGTCTTGCCGTAGGTGCAGCTGCCCTGGCCACTGGCGTCGGTGTTGATCATGCCGCCGACGGTGGCGCGGTTGGAGGTGGACAGCTCCGGGGCGAAGAACAGCCCGTGGGGCTTGAGCGCGGCATTCAGCTGGTCCTTGACCACACCCGCCTGCACCCGAACCCAGCGTTGCTCAACGTTGATTTCAAGGATGCTGTTCATATGCCGCGACAGGTCGACGACGATGCCGTCGGTCAGCGACTGGCCGTTGGTGCCGGTACCGCCGCCACGCGGGGTCAGCTTGATGTCACGAAAACGCGGCTCGGCCATCAGCGTGGCGACCCGCGCCACGTCGTCGACGTCCAGCGGGAACACCGCCGCCTGGGGCAGGCGCTGGTAGATCGAGTTGTCGGTGGCCAGCACGGTGCGGGTGCCGTAGTCGGCGCTGATCTGGCCACGGAAGCCGCTGTTCTTCAGGGCGTCGAGGAATTCGGGGTATTGGGCGGCGGGCGCGCGGGGCGGCAGCTGGGCGATCATCGAAGGATGCCTCTTTGATATCGGCTAATTCACGGAAATCTTGTCGCTCCGGTATGAATGGATCATGGGAGGATTTCGAATACGTCAATGTTCCTGTAGTTTCGCGCCAGGGGCAAACGGATATTCCTGCCGCTATCGATGAGCTTTATGAATGAATTACCGCCACCTCACCCCTTCGATGTCGCTCCTTCTGGCTTTCGAGGCCGCCGCGCGGCATGAAAGCTATACCCGCGCCGCCGCCGAGCTGTCGCTGACCCAGAGCGCGGTGAGCCGGCAGGTGCAGGCACTGGAGCAACAGCTGGGGCTCACCCTGTTTCGCCGCGAGGGGCGTCAGGTGCAACTGACCGACGTCGGCCGCCTCTACCAGCGCGAACTCAGCGAAGCCCTCGGGCGCATCCGCAGCGCCACCCTGCAGGCCTTGGCCTATCAGTCGGGCGTCGGAACCCTGCGCCTGGCAACGCTGCCGACCTTCGGCTCGAAATGGCTGCTACCGCGCCTGCATGCCTTCTACGGCGCTCACCCCGGCATGCTGGTACACATTCATTCACGTATCGAAGCCATCAACTTCGACACTAGCGAAATCGACGCGGCCATCGGCGTTGCCAGCCACGACCTGCCCGGACTGATCTGCCATCGCCTGCATGCCGAGGAATTGGTGGTGATCCTGCCGCCCGAAGCCAATGCGGATGGCCAATGGAGCCCGCAAAGGATCAGCGAGGAAGTACTGCTCAACGTCGCCAATAACCCCCATGCCTGGGGCGAGTGGTTTTCCCACCATGCCCTGCCCCACCGGGCGATGCGCCTTGGGCCAAGTTTCGAGCTGACCTCGCATTTGATACAGGCGGTTCGGGCAGGCATAGGCATTGGCCTGGTGCCCAGGATCCTGGTGCAGGAGGAACTGGCCAGCGGCGAACTGTTCAGCCCGGGCACACCGTTTGCCAGCCAGCGTAGCTACTACCTGATCTATCCACCCAGGAACGAGGCATTGCCATCGTTGCGAGCGTTTCGTGGCTGGTTGCTCGAACAGATCTGAGGCCTGCACAGGCAACAAAAAACCCGATGCCGGTTATTCGGCATCGGGTTTTTTGTTGGTGCGCCTCAGCGCTTACTTGGCGATGCTGCCGGCAGCGCCATTGGCCTGGGAGCCACGCTTGCTCTTGAGCTGGTAGGCCACATACATCACTACCAGCCACACCGGCATCGCGTACACCGACACCTGGATGCCCGGAATCTGCAGCATGATGCCCAGGATCAGCACCACGAACGCCAGCACCAGGTAGTTGCCGTAAGGGTACCACAGGGCCTTGAACAGCGGCTTCTGGCCGGTGCGGTCAAGGTGTTGGCGGAACTTGAGGTGCGAGTAGCTGATCATCGCCCAGTTGATCACCAGGGTCGCCACCACCAGCGACATCAGCAGCTCCAGGGCATTCTGCGGCATCAGGTAGTTGAGCAGCACCGCGATCAGGGTCACGGCTGCCGAGACCAGGATCGAACGTACCGGCACGCCGCGGCGGTCGACCTTGGCCAGCGCCGCCGGCGCATCACCTTGCTCGGCCATGCCCAGCAGCATGCGGGCGTTGCAGTAGGTGCCGCTGTTGTACACCGACAGCGCCGCGGTCAGGACCACGAAGTTCAGCAGGTGGGCCGCCACGTCGCTGCCCAGCAACGAGAACACCTGGACGAACGGGCTGCTGCCGTAGCTGCCGCCGGAGGCGTCGATGCTCGCCACCAGGTTGTCCCATGGGGTCAGCGACAGCAGCACTACCAGGGCGCCGACATAGAAGATCAGGATGCGGTAGATGACCTGGTTGATCGCCTTGGGGATCACGGTCTTCGGCTTGTCGGCCTCGGCGGCGGTGAAGCCGAGCATCTCCAGGCCACCGAAGGAGAACATGATGAACGCCAGCGCCATCACCAGCCCGCTGACACCGTGCGGGAAGAAACCACCATGGGCCCACAGGTTGGTCACCGAGGCTTCAGGACCGCCGCTGCCGCTGGTCAGCAGGTAGGCACCCAGGCCGATCATGCTGACGATGGCCACCACCTTGATGATGGCGAACCAGAATTCGGCTTCGCCAAAGAACTTCACGTTCATCAGGTTGATCGCGTTGATCAGCAGGAAGAACGCCGCCGCGGTTACCCAGGTCGGGATTTCCGGCCACCAGTAGTGGACGTACTTGCCCACCGCCGACAGTTCCGACATGCCCACCAGGATATACAGCACCCAGCAGTTCCAGCCCGACAGGAAACCGGCGAAACCGCCCCAGTACTTGTGCGCGAAATGGCTGAAGGAGCCGGCCACCGGCTCTTCGACGATCATCTCGCCGAGCTGGCGCATGATCATGAAGGCGATGAAGCCGCAGATCGCATAGCCGAGGATCATCGACGGACCGGCGGACTTCATCACGCCGGCCGAGCCCAGGAACAACCCGGTGCCGATGGCGCCGCCCAAGGCGATCAATTGGATATGGCGGTTCTTCAAGCCACGCTTGAGTTCGCCGGACTGTGAGTTATGTCCACTCATGAACGAAGTCACCTGCTTGTTTTTATCTGTGACGGAATCGGACCCACCGCACTCGTGGCGCAGCGGAATGGGCAAGGTGGTTACCTTGGATACTTGTGACGGGCAGTCGCTCGTGGCCTTGGTGGCCAGGGGCGGATCAACCGGGTGTCAGCAAGCGTGCGCGGTACGCAAGGGAGTCACAGGTAAAACGCGGCGCATTGTATACCCCTGCAAACGCGCAGGCGTCAACGCGTTGCATCGTTTCCTGTGGAAAAAACGCAGCGTTCCTGGGGTGAAGGCCTGAAAAGGCGGAGTGATCGGCGTGCATGGCGCCTCCATTTTGTTGTTTTAAGTGCCTGGCGATCCTGCCTGGCTCTGCACACGGCAATGGCGCTATCTCAGCGCCTGGGCGGGGGTTTGGGAAGGGGGTGGAGAGGGCCGGGGAGGCTCTGGCGCGCAGGCTTTGGAAAGATTTTGTGACGAAGAATGGAAAAGCACAGCTAAGCCGGGCAAAACGCCCAAAAACGTATAATTTTCTTTACAAGGTGGTTTGAAAATTTGCCACTAGTCGGGAAATTTTCTGTCCGTTCAAGTACTTGGGGCCGCCTTGCGCCCCATTGCGGGGCAGGCCCGCTGCCTCGATGCGCACACTATTCGTGGGAGCGGCTTGCCCCGCGATGGGCCATTTACCGCAGGCACAAAAAAGCCAGCCCGAAGGCTGGCTCTCTCGCTACCGGGCCGAATCAGCCGCGCGGCTTGCCGCGACCACGACCTGCCGGCTTGTCGCCTTCAGGACGGGACGGACGCTTGCGCATCTCGCTCGGACGCTCGGCCACCGTGCTGCCGCGGTTGCCCTTGCGCGGCGCTGCGTCTTCACGCGGCGCACGTGCCGGACGCTCGGCTTGGCCTTCGGCGGCAGGACGCAGGGTGCGCACGCGCTCGCCACGCCCCAGCGGACGGGTCGACTTGCGCTGCAGGCGCTCGAGCTTGTCCTTGGCCTTGAGCTTCATTTCCGGCAGTGCCACCGGCTGCAGGCCGACTTCCGCGGCGAGAATGTCGATCTCGCCCTGGCTCATTTCGCGCCAGCGGCCCATCGGCAGGTCGGAGTTGAGGAACACCGGGCCGAAACGCACGCGCTTCAGGCGGCTGACCACCACACCCTGGGATTCCCACAGGCGACGCACCTCACGGTTGCGTCCTTCCATCACCACGCAGTGGTACCAGTGGTTGAAGCCTTCGCCACCTGGCGCCTTCTGGATATCGGTGAACTTGGCCGGGCCATCCTCGAGCACCACGCCGGCCTTGAGCCGGTCGACCATGTCGTCGTCGACTTCGCCGCGCACACGCACTGCGTACTCGCGGTCCATTTCATAAGACGGGTGCATCAGGCGGTTGGCCAGCTCACCGTCGGTGGTGAACAGCAGCAGGCCGGTGGTGTTGATGTCCAGGCGGCCGATGTTGATCCAGCGGCCCTCTTTCGGCCGCGGCAGGCGGTCGAACACGGTCGGGCGGCCTTCCGGGTCGTCACGGGTGCAGATCTCGCCGTCGGGCTTGTTGTACATGATTACGCGGCGGGTCGCCTCGGCGGCTTCGACGCGCTTGATCAGCTTGCCGTCGACGGTGATGGCGTCGTGCAGGTCGACGCGCAGGCCGAGGGTGGCCTCGACGCCGTTGACCTTGATCCGGCCCTGGCCGATCCAGGCCTCGACGTCACGGCGCGAGCCGACGCCGATGCGCGCCAGCACCTTCTGCAGCTTTTCGCCGGACGGCGGGGTAGGTTGTTGGTCTTGCAGGTCTTTGTCACTCATCTGGGCACCTCCCGGTGTAGTAGTGAAAGCGGGCGCGCATCATACGCGGTTCAGCAAGGGAACGCACTGGAGGGTAGAAGGTTTTTGCCGATCGTTCAGCAGATTCCGCCCAAAGGCGCAAGCCAGCTTCCACAGAGTTAGGTTGTCAGGCCTTTGGTTCGTCCTCGGGCTCGGTGGAAGCCTCATCGCGCAAATCATCGAAATCGATCTTGAGCCCTTCTTCCATTGCGTCGAGCTCCACCAGCAGCGAGCGGAAGCTGGTCTCCTCCTTCGGCTCCATTTCCTCGCCCTCCTCGCCCAGGCTGGCATCGGCCAGGGCTTGCAGGTGTGCGGGTACCGGCGCATCGTCCGGATCGACCTCGGGTTCCACCTCCAGCTCGCGCAGCTCGACCAACGCCGGCAGCTCATCGAGGCTCTTGAGGTTGAAATGATCGAGGAATGCCTTGGTGGTGGCGAACATCGCCGGTCGCCCGGGCACCTCGCGGTAGCCGACGATGCGGATCCACTCGCGTTCCATGAGCGTCTTGATGATGTTGCTGTTGACCGCCACACCCCGCACGTCCTCGATCTCGCCACGGGTGATGGGCTGGCGGTAGGCGATCAGCGCCATGGTTTCCAGCAGCGCGCGGGAATAGCGCTGCGGACGCTCCTCCCAGAGGCGGCCGACCCAGGGTGCGTAGTCCTCGCGGATCTGCAGGCGATAGCCGGTCGCTACTTCCTTGAGCTCGAAGGCGCGGCCAGCGCAGGACTTGCCCAGCACTTCCAGGGCCTTCTTGAAAACGGCGGGGGCCGGGCGCTCGGCCTCCTCGAACAGCTCGTACAGGCGCTCGAGGGATTGCGGCTTGCCCGAGGCAAGCAGGAAGGCCTCGATCAGCGACGCCAGTTCACGGGGTTCGTTCAGGTTCATCGATAGTTGTCAGGTCATTCTGCCCGGGCACGGACGTGAATCGGGGCGAAGGGCTCATTCTGCACCAGTTCGATCAAGGATTCCTTCACCAGCTCGAGAATCGCCATGAAGGTCACCACCACGCCGAGCTTGCCTTCCTCGCGGGTGAACAGCTCGACGAAGGGCACGAAGGCACCGCCCTTGAGGCGGTCGAGCACTTCGCTCATGCGTTCGCGGGTCGACAGCACCTCGCGGGTGATCTGGTGGCTCTCGAACAGGTCGTTGCGGTGCATGACCTCGGCCATGGACAGCAGGATCTCTTCCAGCGCCACCTCCGGCAACAACTTGCGCACCTTGGCTTGCGAAGCCTCCAGGCGCGGCACGACGACTTCGCGTCCGACCCTGGGCAACTCATCGATACCTTCGGCGGCGGCCTTGAACCGCTCGTACTCCTGCAGCCGGCGAATCAGTTCGGCGCGCGGGTCGCCCTCCTCCTCCTCGACCTCGCCGGAGCGCGGCAGCAGCATGCGCGACTTGATCTCGGCGAGCATGGCGGCCATCACCAGGTACTCGGCCGCCAGCTCCAGGCGCACGCTCTTCATCAGCTCGACATAGCTCATGTACTGGCGAGTGATCTCGGCCACGGGGATGTCGAGAATGTCCACGTTCTGCTTGCGGATCAGGTACAGCAACAGGTCCAGCGGGCCTTCGAAGGCTTCGAGGAAGACTTCCAGGGCATCCGGCGGGATGTACAGGTCGACCGGCATCTCGGTCAGGGCTTCGCCGTAGACCAGGGCCAGTTGCAGCTGGAACGGCGTCTGCGCCTCTGTGGCCGGCGCCTCGGGGGCTTGTACCTGGCTCACGCGTTGACCAGGAACGGCGTCGGATCCCCGCAGCCTTCACGGATTAGCTCGGGCTCGTCACCGGACAGGTCGATGACGGTCGAGGCCTTCAGGTCGCCGAAGCCGCCGTCGATGATCAGGTCGACGTGGTGCTCCAGGCGCTGGCGGATCTCGTAGGGGTCGGTCATCGGCTCCTCGTCGCCCGGCAGGATGAGGCTGACGCTCATCAGAGGTTCGCCCAGTTCCTCGAGCAGGGCCAGGACGATGGGGTTGGACGGCACGCGCAGGCCAATGGTGCGGCGCTTGTCGTGCATCAGCAGGCGCGGCACCTCGCGGGTGGCGTTGAGGATGAAGGTGTACGGGCCCGGAATGTGGGCCTTGAGCAGGCGGAACGTCGCCGTGTCGATCTTGGCGAAGGTGCCCATCTCGGACAGGTCGCAGCACAGCAGGGTGAAGTTGTGGTGCTTGTCCAGCTGGCGCAGGCGGCGCACGCGCTCGATGGCAGCCTTGTCACCGATCTGGCAGCCCATGGCATAGGCCGAGTCGGTCGGATAAACCACCACCCCACCCTTGCGGATGATCTCGACAGCCTGTTTGATCAGGCGCGGCTGCGGGTTCTCCGCATGAATCTGGAAAAATTGGCTCACGAAGTCGTCCTGTTCATACCGCCATAGGCTGTTCATGTCGGAATCGGCGCCACAGGGGTGGCAGGTCCTCAGGCAATGGCCGGTAGGCACCGATCTCGCCCCAGGTGCCAGGGCCGTGGAAGTCGCTGCCGGCGCTTGCCAGCAGGCCGAACTCACGGGTGAGGATCGACATCGTCCCCACCTGCTCGGGCGGCATCATCCCGTTGACCACTTCCAGTGCCTGCCCTCCAGCCTGAATATAGTCGGCAATCAGCCGTCTGCGCTTGCTGCGGGTCAGTTCGTAGTGCATGGGATGGGCCAGGCTCACCCACGCATTGGACTCACGCAGCGTCGCGACAGTTTCCTCAAGCGTCGGCCAGTGCAGCTTGACGTCGCCCAGCTTGCCGGCGCCCAGCCACTTGCGGAACGCCTCGCCGCGGTCCTTGACGAAGCCGGCGCGGACCATGAACTCGGCGAAGTGCGGGCGCGCCGGGGCGTTGCCGCTGTCGCCCAGTTCTTGCTGCACGGCCCGCGCGCCGTCCAGCGCGCCGGGCATGCCCTTGGCCGCCAGCTTGCGGTCGATTTCCTCGGCGCGCAGCCAACGACCGCGGTGCAGGTTGGCGATGGCATCGAGCAACGGCGGCGCGTCGAGGGGGAAGTCGTAGCCCAGCACATGAATGGTGGCGCCGCCCCAGGTGCACGACAGCTCCACGCCGCTGACCCACTGCATGCCGTTGTCCAGGCACGCCTGGCGCGCCTCCGGCAGGCCTTCGAGGGTGTCATGGTCGGTGAGCGAGAGCGTGCGCACCCCGTGCTCATGGGCCCGGGCGACCAGTGCCGTGGGCGACAGGGCGCCGTCGGAGGCCGTGCTGTGACAGTGCAGATCAACATTCATGGAGGAGCGCTTTCGCAGGAATCGATGTTTGTTATTATGCCGTCACATCCCGCTTCTGGCTGCCACTGTGAAACAATTCATCGATTTCATCCCGCTGCTGCTGTTCTTCATCGTCTACAAGCTTGACCCGCGCCCGGTCGATTTCGCCGGCCACGGCTTCGAGTTCGGCGGGATCTACAGCGCCACCGCCATGCTGATCGTCAGCTCCGTGGTGGTCTATGGCGCGCTGTTCCTGCGCCACGGCAAGCTGGAGAAGGGCCAGTTGCTGACCCTGGTCGCCTGCCTGGTGTTCGGTGGCCTGACCCTGGCCTTCCACAGCGAGACCTTCCTCAAGTGGAAGGCGCCCGTGGTCAACTGGCTGTTCGCCCTGGCGTTCGCCGGCAGCCACTTCATCGGTGACCGGGTACTGATCAAACGCATCATGGGCCATGCCCTGACACTTCCAGAAACAGTGTGGAACCGCCTGAACGTGGCGTGGATCGCCTTCTTCCTGGTGTGCGGCGCCGCCAACCTGTTCGTCGCCTTCACCTTCCAGGACATCTGGGTCGACTTCAAGGTATTCGGCAGCCTGGGCATGACCGTGCTGTTCCTGGTGGCCCAGGGGGTCTACCTGTCGCGCCACCTGCACGATGCCGACCCCTCCACCTCCAAACCCAAGGACTGACATGCTCTACGCCATCATCGCCAGCGACGTCGAAAACTCCCTGGAAAACCGCCTGGCCGCCCGCCCCGCGCATATCGAACGCCTGCAGCAGCTCAAGGCCGAGGGCCGTGTGGTGCTTGCCGGCCCGCACCCGGCCATCGACAGCAACGACCCGGGCGCCGCCGGCTTCAGCGGCAGCCTGATCGTCGCCGAGTTCGACTCCCTGGCCGCCGCCCAGGCCTGGGCCGACGCCGATCCGTACATTGCCGCGGGCGTGTACGCCAAGGTCGTGGTCAAGCCGTTCAAGCAAGTCCTGCCGTAACAGGCTTTACCGGGACGGGCTTCGCAGCGGCAAGCCCGCCCCCACGAAGCCGCTCCCTGCTACACCCCGCGCGGCACTACTCATAAAATCCGACGACTGGCCGACAACCTCCTGAATCGATACGAATCAGGAGTTCCAATGCGTCAAGGTCCGATGTCCCTGCTGCTTTGCCTGTTGCTGCTGTCCCCTTTCGCCACGGCCGAACAGCCGCTGTCGCTGGAAGCCGGGGCGCGGATCACCGACTTGCAGCAGCGCCTGGAAGAAAGCGAGAAACAGCGCACGGCGCTGACCCAGCAACTGCAGAACCAGGACAGCGAGCGTGAAAGCGCCCAGCTCGCCCGCCTGCGCCAGGACAACCAGCGCCTGAAGCTGACGATCAAGGAACTGCAGGCAGGCGCCAGCGCCCCGCGAAGCCCGCTGACCGACCAGCAGCAATGGTTCCTGATCGGCTCGGCCGTTGCACTGTTGTCCGCAGTCTGCGGTATCTTAGCCAGCGGCGGACACAGAAGACGCCGGCAATGGTTGAATTGAGTGAGAAATGAGCGAGCTGTTACTAATTGATGATGACCAGGAACTGTGCGAGCTGCTCGGCAGCTGGCTGACCCAGGAAGGGTTTGCGGTGCGCGCCTGCCACGATGGCCAGAGTGCGCGCCAGGCCTTGGCCACCCACGCCCCGGCGGCGGTGGTGCTGGATGTCATGCTGCCCGATGGCAGCGGCCTGGAACTGCTCAAACAGCTGCGCAGCGAACACACCGACCTGCCGGTGCTGATGCTTTCGGCCCGCGGCGAGCCGCTGGACCGCATCCTTGGCCTGGAGCTGGGCGCCGACGACTACCTGGCCAAGCCCTGCGACCCCCGCGAGCTCACCGCCCGCCTGCGCGCAGTGTTGCGCCGCAGCCACCCCAGCGCGCCCAGCAGCCAGGTGGAGATCGGCGACCTGATCTTCAGCCCGGTACGCGGCGTGGTCAGCATCGACCAGCGCGAGATGACCCTCACGCTGTCGGAAAGCCGCATCCTCGAAGCCTTGCTGCGCCAACCCGGCGAGCCGCTGGACAAGCAGGAACTGGCGCAGATCGGCCTGGGCCGCAAGCTCACGCTTTATGACCGCAGCCTGGACATGCATGTCAGCAACCTGCGCAAGAAGATCGGGCCGCACCCGGATGGCCGCCCGCGCATCGTCGCCCTGCGCAGCCGCGGCTATTACTACAGTCTGTAGTAAAACCGGGGCCGCTGCGCGGCCCTGTCATCTTTACCCAGCCTTTACCCTCGCCTGACCGCCCTTGACCTTGATCTCCCTAGACTGGGCTCATCCGGTAACCACCGGCCCCTGAAAGGAGAGACACCATGCGCAAGACCCTTATCGCCCTGATGTTCGCCGCCGCCCTGCCGACCGTGGCCACGGCCATGCCCGAAGGCGGCCCGCGCCACGACGGCCCGCATCATCGCGGTGACGCGCCTTTCGCCCAGCTGGACCTGAGCCGCGACCAGCGCCAGCAGATCGGCAAGCTGATGGGCGAGCAGATGAAGCAGCGCCGCGACATCAACGAACGCTACATCGCCAAGCTGCCCGCCGCCGAGCAGAAAGCCCTGAAGGACGAGCTCAAGGCCAGCCACGACAAGACCGAAGGCCAGATCCGCGCCTTGCTCAAGCCCGACCAGCAGAAGAAATTCGACGACCTGCGGAAGGAGCGCGCCGCGCGCAAGGCCGAGTGGCAGGAGTTCCAGGCCTGGAAGGCTGAAAAAACCGGCAAGGCCCAGTAAGCTGTCAGCCCGATGCCCGGCCCGCTTCCCAGCGCGCCGGGCTTTCGCCATTTCCTGGAGGTGCTTGTCTTGCGTTCACTGTTCTGGCGCATCCTGGCCAGCTTCTGGCTGGCCATCGCCCTAGTCGCCGGGCTGTCAATCCTGCTCGGGCACATGCTCAACCAGGACACCTGGATCCTCAGTCGCCACCCAGGCCTGAACAACCTGGCCAGCCACTGGGCCCAGCACTACGAACAGGAAGGCCTGGAGTCGTCGCAACGCTTCCTGGAACGGCGCAAGCAGCGCTACAAGATCGACGTGCAGGTGCTCGACGACAGCGGCGATGCCGTGGTCCCCGGCACCTTCCCGCGCCGCGCCGCGGCCTTCGAGGCACGCCAGCACAACGACGAACGTCGCCTGCCGTGGCGCCGCCTGACCGAGGAATACACCAGCCCCGGCAGCGGTGAGACCTACCTGCTGATCTACCGTATCCCCCACCCGGAGCTGGCCGCCTGGCACCGCGAAAGCCTTATCTGGCCGCTCAGCGCCCTGGGCATAGCCTTGGTGGTGCTGACCCTGTTCAGCCTGTTGGTAACCCTGTCGATCACCCGCCCGCTCAGCCGCCTGCGCGGCGCCGTGCACGACCTGGGGCAGACCAGCTACCAGCAGAACAGCCTGGCGCGGCTGGCCGTGCGCCGTGACGAGTTCGGCGTGCTGGCCAACGACTTCAACAAGATGGGCGCACGCCTGCAGAGCCTGATCGGCAGCCAGCGCCAGCTGCTGCGCGATGTGTCCCACGAACTGCGTTCACCCCTGGCCCGGCTGCGCATCGCCCTGGCCCTGGCCGAGCGCGCCGAGCCGGAACAGCGTCAGGCCCTGTGGCCACGCCTGACCCGCGAATGCGATCGTCTGGAAGACTTGATCAGCGAAATCCTCGTGCTTGCCCGGGTCGATGCCGAGCAGGCACATGCCGAGCCGGTGGACCTCAATGCCTTGCTGGGCGGCGTGCGCAAGGATGCCCAGCTGTCAGCGCCGGATCAGGAGGTGCGTCTGGAGATGCAGCCTGGCCTGACCCTGCAAGGCTGGCCGACGCTGATCGAACGGGCGGTGGACAACCTGCTGCGCAATGCGCTGCGCTTCAATCCGGCCGGGCAGCCGATCGAGCTGCGCGCCAGCCGCGAGCAGGACCGTATCGTGCTGAGCGTGCGCGACCATGGACCGGGGGTGGCGGCCGAGCATCTCGCGCAGCTGGGCGAGCCATTCTTCCGGGCACCGGGGCAAGAGGCGCCGGGACATGGGCTGGGGCTGGCGATTGCACGCAAGGCGGCGGAGCGCCATGGTGGCAGCCTGAAGCTTGCGAACCATCCGCAGGGTGGGTTCGTGGCTACGCTGGAACTGCCCAGCGAAGTTAGCGCTGGCTGACTAATACAGGGGCCGCTGCGCAGCGGCCCCACTCAATCACTCGCCCCAGGCGCTGACGTACTCGGCAGTTTCCAGGATCGGCGCGGTGCGTGGCTCGGCCATTGGCGTGCCGACATACAGGTAACCGATCAGCTCTTCGTTCTCGGCAAGCCCCAGCCCCTTGTGCACATGGGCGTCGAAGGCCATGTCGCCGGTGCGCCATACCGCGCCGATACCCTGGGCATGGGCGGCGATCAGGATGCCATGGGCGGCGCAGCCGGCGGCCAGTCGCTGCTCGATCTTCGGCACTTTGAAGTGATCCTGCAGCCGGGCGATCACCACGATCAGCAACGGCGCACGCAGCGGCATCGCCCGGGCCTTGTCGAGCGCCGCCTGGGTGGCTTCACCTTTGGCTTGCACGGCTTCGGCGAACAGCTCGCCGAGCTTTTCCCGGCCCTGCCCTTCGATGGTCAGGAAACGCCAGGGGCGCAGCTGGCCATGGTCAGGCGCACGCAATGCGGCCTGGAACAGCGCCTCGCGCTGGGCGGCATTGGGCGCCGGGTCAGTCAGGCGTGGCACGGAAACACGGTTGAGCAATGCGTCGAGAGCCTCCATGGGCTACCCTCCTGGCAGATTGAAAGTGCGGCCATTCTGCACCATCGAGGGGGATCGTGGGAGCGGGCTTGCCCCGCGATCCGGCCATCGCGGTGCAAGCCCGCTCCGTGGAGGCCAGCAATCGGCGTTTACAAGACCCGGCCCACAGGTAGAATGGCGCCCTTTCCGTAGCGAGTCAGAGCAGATCACATGGCGTTGCCGACCTTAAGGATCATTGGTTTCATCATCGGCATCTTCCTGATCACCCTGGCGGTGAGCATGGTGGTGCCCATGGCGACCCTGGTGGTCTTCGAGCGCACCGGCGACATGCCGTCGTTCCTCTGGTCGAGCCTGATCACCTTCCTCGCGGGCCTGGGCCTGGTCATCCCCGGCCGCCCCGAGCACGTGCACCTGCGCCCCCGCGACATGTACCTGCTGACCGTCAGCAGCTGGCTGGTGGTCTGCGTGTTCGCCGCCCTGCCCTTCCTGCTGACCCAGCACATCAGCTACACCGACGCCTTCTTCGAAAGCATGTCCGGCATCACCGCCACCGGCGCCACCGTGCTCAGCGGCCTGGACAGCATGTCGCCGGGCATCCTGATGTGGCGCTCGATGCTGCATTGGCTGGGCGGCATCGGCTTCATCGGCATGGCGGTGGCGATCCTGCCGTTGCTGCGCATCGGTGGCATGCGCCTGTTCCAGACCGAGTCCTCCGACCGCTCGGAGAAGGTCATGCCGCGCTCGCACATGGTCGCCAAGTCGATCGTGGCGGTGTACGTCGGCATCACCGTGTTCGGCAGCCTGGCCTTCTGGTGGGCGGGGATGGGCCTGTTCGATGCGATCAACCACGCCATGTCGGCGATCTCCACCGGCGGGTTCTCCACCTCCGACCAGTCCCTGGCCAAATGGGATATCCCTGCGGTGCACTGGGTCGCGGTGGTGGTGATGATCATGGGCAGCGTGCCATTCACCCTGTACGTGGCGACCCTGCGCGGCCACCGCCGGGCGTTGATCAAGGACCAGCAGGTGCAGGGCCTGCTGGCCATGCTGGTGGCCACCTGGCTGGTCCTCGGCACCTGGTACTGGGCCACCACCGAGCTGCACTGGCTCGATGCCCTGCGCCACGTGGCGCTGAACGTCACCTCGGTGGTCACCACCACCGGCTTCGCCCTGGGCGACTACAGCCTGTGGGGCAACTTCTCGCTGATGCTGTTCTTCTACCTGGGCTTCGTCGGCGGCTGCTCCGGCTCGACGGCCGGCGGTATCAAGATCTTCCGCTTCCAGGTCGCCTACATCCTGCTCAAGGCCAACCTCAACCAGCTGATCCATCCGCGCGCGGTGATCAAGCAGAAATACAACGGCCACCGACTCGACGAAGAGATCGTGCGCTCGATCCTGACCTTCTCGTTCTTCTTCGCCATCACCATCTGCATCATCGCCCTGCTGCTGTCGCTGCTGGGCGTGGACTGGATGACCGCGCTCACCGGTGCCGCCGGGACCGTCTCGGGCGTCGGCCCCGGGCTGGGCGAAGTGATCGGCCCGGCCGGCAACTACGCGACACTGCCGGATGCCGCCAAATGGATCCTTGCCGGCGGCATGCTGCTGGGCCGCCTGGAGATCATCACGGTGCTGGTGTTGTGCATGCCGGCGTTCTGGCGTCACTGACCGACAGACGCGTGCGGTACTCGCTCGGCGTGCTGTCGAACCAGCGGCGAAACGCCCGGTAGAAATTACTCGGATCAGCAAATCCCAGCAGGTAGGCGGTTTCCAGCAGCGTGGTGCCTGGCTGCGCCAGGTACTGCTCGGCCAGTTCGCGGCGGGTGTCGTCGAGCAGGGTCTGGAAGCTGGTGCCCTCGTCCTGCAGGCGCCGCTGCAAGGTGCGCTGCGAAAGGTGCAGGGCCTGGGCCACGGTTTCGCGCTTGGGCTCGCCCTGGGGCAGTATGCGGCAGAGCACCTGGCGCACGCGGTGGGTCACCCGACTTTCCGAGAAACGCGCCAGGTACTCGCCGGCGAAACGGTCGTGCAGCACCGCCATCGCCTCGTTGGCGGTAGGCAACGGCGCCTCCATGTCGGCGCGTGCGAACACCAGCGCGTCATGGGCCGCGCCAAACTGCAGCGGCGCGTGGAAAGCCACCTTGTATGGCTCGACATTTTTCGGCAGGGCGCCCTGGATCAGTACACGCCGCGGCTGGATCGGCCGCCCGCTGAGCCAGCTGCACAACGCCAGAGCACAGGCCAGCGAGGCTTCGGCGCTGTGCCGGGTCGGCGGCAGGTGATCGCCGTGCACGGTCAGTACCAAGGCATAGCCGTCGGGTTCGAGGCATAGCCGTCGGGTTCGAGGCGAAAGCTCAAGTCCGAACTCTCTGCGATGATGCGCTGGTAGCGCACCAGTCGCTCGAAGCCCTCGGCCAGGGTACGACTGGACATCAACGCATAGCCCACCACATGGAACGAAGCGGGGCGTACCACCCTGGCCATGTTCAGGCCGATCGCCTCGTTGCCGGAAAGCTCGACCGCCAGCTGCCACAGCCGGGTCATCGAATCCTGGGTGAATCGCGCGTCGGGGTCGTCCAGGGCGGCGAAGTCGAGCCCGAGCTGCTTGAACATGGCCGGACAATCGAGCCCTTCCAGCTCGAGTGCCTTGACGATCCCTGATGCCCAGCTGGCTGACGTGGTTCTCTCACTCATGACAGGCTCTTGTGCTGACCGCTCCTGCGGTGAACTGAAAGGATACTCAATTGGCGCCTATTGTCACTGGCCATCGCACCCAGTGACTCTAGACTCGATTCAGGCTCCACGCCGTGTATCCTGTCAGCAAGACCCGCAGATCCGGAAGCCCGCCATGACCCGCACCGCGCAGTTCCGCAGTTTTGCAGAGTTCTACCCCTATTACCTGGGCGAGCACAGCAACCCCACCTGCCGCCGCCTGCATTTCGTCGGCACCAGCCTGGTGATCGCCCTGCTCGCCTACAGCATCGGCAGCGGCAAGTGGCTGTTGCTGCTGGCCGTGCCGCTGGCCGGCTATGGCTTTGCCTGGGCCGGGCATTTCTTCTTCGAGAAGAACCGCCCCGCCACCTTCAGCCACCCCTGGTACAGCCTGGTCGGCGACTTCGCCATGTTCCGCGACATCCTGCTGGGCCGCCTGAGCCTCTGAATCGGCCCGCAAGGCCAGGTTCGCGTCCCGGCCGGCCACTGCCAAAGCCCGGATCCTGGCCAACACTGCGGTATGTTCCCCGACACGAGCGGCACGCGGTGATGAGCAAGCAAGCCAGTTTCAGCCACATGCGCGATGGCACCGCCCAGGACTGGGCGATCATCGCCGACGACTTTCGTGCCTACGCCCAGCAGTTGCCCCAGCGCATCCTCGCCCACCTGCGCCTGCTCGACGGCGACTTCGGCGGCTTCCCCATCGACCGCCTGAGCCATTCCTTGCAGACCGCCAGCCGTGCCCACCGCGACGGCCGCGATGAAGAGTACGTGGTCTGCGCCCTGCTGCATGACATCGGCGACACCCTGGGCAGCTACAACCACCCCGATATCGCCGCGGCGATCCTCAAGCCGTTCGTCAGCGACGAGAACCTGTGGATGATCGAGAAACACGGGATCTTCCAGGGCTACTTCTTCTTCCACCACCTGGGCATGAATCGCAACCTGCGCGAGCAATTCCGCGATCACCCGCATTACCAGCGGACCCTCGAGTTCTGCGCCCGCTACGACGCGGCGGCGTTCGATCCGGACTATGAAAGCCTGCCGCTTGCGTTCTTCGAGCCCATGCTGGAGCGCTTGTTCGCCCAGCCCAGGCAGTCCATCTACAAGGCAGCCCTGCAAGCCACCGCCTGATCTGCCACTACCGATAGCGGGCTTGCCCCGCGATCACAGGCTCAGCCGACGAGACACTAGGCCGGCTCGCCCAGTTCTGCCAAGCGCAGCGCTGCTTCCAGCGCCTGCGCCTCGGCAAACCGGTACAGCTCGATCCGCCCGTCCCAGTGTTCGATCAGCGCGGTGCACGACTCCACCCAGTCGCCGCAGTTGAGGTACTCCACCTCGCCCACCTGGCGGATCTCGGCATGGTGGATATGCCCGCACACCACACCATGGAAGCCACGCCGGGTGCACTCGTGGGCGATGGCGTCCTCGAAGTCGCTGATGAAGTTAACCGCGCCCTTGACCTTGTGCTTGAGGTACGCCGACAACGACCAGTAGCCGTAGCCATAGCGGGCGCGCCAGTGGTTGAGCCAACGGTTGAGCACCAGGGTGAACTCGTAGGCCCGGTCGCCAAGAAAAGCCAGCCAGCGGTGGTAGCGGGTGATCACGTCGAACTGGTCGCCATGGATCACCAGCAGGCGCCGGCCGTCGACTGTGAGGTGTTCGGCCTCGTCCACCAGCTGGATGTTGCCCAGGATGAGTTTCGAGTAGCGCCGCAGGAATTCGTCATGGTTGCCGGTAACGTAGATCACCTCGGTGCCGCGCTTGCTCAGGGTCAGCAGGCGGCGGATGACATTGGTGTGGGCCTGAGGCCAGTAGATGCCGCTGCGCAGTTTCCAGCCATCGATGATATCGCCGACCAGGTAGATACGCTCGGCCTGGTAGCCCTTGAGGAAATGCGCCAGGTGTTCGGCCTGGCAGTCGCGGGTGCCCAGGTGTACATCGGAAATCCACAAGGTGCGGACACGCTGCTTGCGTGACGGGCGAAGAGGTTCGGCGTGGCTCATGGGCAGGCTCCGGCGCTGTTTGCTGGAGACTGGCAGGCGCAGGTGACAGATTGGTGGCAGGTACATGACCATCCTGCCCTCGCCTGCAGGTGTACAATCTTCGCCTGCCCCGTGAGGACTCACCATGACCGCCGGCCCCTTGCTCTCGTTGCGCCACTACCGCCACGACCTGATCGCCCACAGCCACGACCATCCACAGTTGGTGTTCGGCCTCGGCGGGCGCCTGGATTTCGAGGTGGATGGACGCGGCGGCCGGGTCGCTCGCCAGGCCCTGATGGTGGTTCCCGCCGGTGCCCACCACACTTGTGGGAGCCGAGAGGGCAGCGATTGCCTGGTACTGGACGTACCGGGCGGACAATGGCTCGGCGATCATCTGGGCGAGCACGCCCACGACAGCCGGCGCCTGCTCGACAGCCCCGGCCCACTGAGCCTGGACAGCCGCCAGCAGCAGTTGGTGGACTGGCTGGCAAGCAGCCCCGTGGACGACCCGCTGATTGCCCGCCAGGGCGCGGTGTTGCTGTTGGCCAGCCTCAATCCACAGGCCTGCGCCCCGGTGCTGTCCAGCAGGCGCTTGCCCTATGCTGCCTTCGACCGCCATATCGAGCAGCACGCCGCCTACCCGCTGCAGGTCGCCGACCTGGCGCGACTGGCGGGGCTGTCCAGTGCGCGGCTGCATGCACGGTTTGCCAGCGAGTGCGGCCTGACGCCGATGGACTACATCCGCCAACGGCGGCTGACGATGGCGCGCCGGCTGTTGCGTGAGACGGTGTTGCCGGTGGGCGAGATTGCCGCGCGCGTGGGGTATGGCTCGCAGAGCGCATTCAGCGCGGCGGTGCTGCGGGCGTTCGGCTGCACGCCGCTGGCGTTGCGGCGCGAGTCTGGCAACAACGGGCGCGAGGTGGGCGACAGATCTGCCTGAGGATCGAACATACACTGCTGCCTGTATCGACCTCATCGCGACTTGTCCCGTGATGGAGCCAGCACGCAACGCTCACTGTACTCAAAGGACCACCATGAACCACCGCACCGCCCTTGGCGCCCTGCATATCGGCGCGCTGTTCTTCGGCCTGACTGGCGTCTTCGGCAAACTGGCCGCCAGTGCCAGCCCCTCGATCATCGTCTTTGGTCGTGCCGCGTTCGCCGTGCTGGCGCTGGGCCTGTTTGCCGGCCTGGCGCGCCAGGCCTGGCAACCGCTGCGCGGCCAGGACTTGCGCCGCCTGTTGCTGGGGGGTGTGCTGCTGGCCGGGCATTGGGTGAGCTTCTTCATCGCGGTCAAGGTCGGCGGCGTGGCCATCGCCACCCTCGGCTTCGCCAGCTTTCCGGCATTCACGGTGATCCTTGAAGGCTTGTTGTTCCGTGAACGCATTCGCCGAAACGAGGCTGTCCTGGTGCTGCTGGTGAGCATCGGCCTGGTGCTGGTCACCCCCGCCTTCGACCTCGCCAGCGAGGCCACCGGCGGGCTGCTCTGGGCGTTGCTCTCGGGCCTGCTGTTCTCGCTGCTGTCGCTGACCAACCGCGCCGGTTCCGGGCGCCTGCCCGCCGTACAGGCGGCGCTGTGGCAGAACCTGGTGGTAAGCCTGTGCCTGCTGCCGTTCGCCGCGCCGGGCCTGGCTGCCGTGGCACCCATGGACTGGCTGTGGATCGCCCTGCTCGGCATCTTCTGCACCGGCGTCGCCCACAGCCTGTTCGTCGCCAGCCTCGCGGTGATCAAGGCGCGTACCGCCGCGGTGGTGTTCGGCATGGAGCCGGTCTACGGCATCGCCGTGGCCTGGGTGGTGTTCGCCGAACAGCCGACCCTGCGCATGCTCGCCGGTGGTGCCTTGATCATCTTCGCCATCATCCTGTCCAGCCGCCTGGCCGCCGAGCAACCCTCCCGGCAGACCGTGGCCGAAAGCGCCTGATCAGCGATCGTTGTGACCCAGGTCGCGCTGCGGATCGATCTGGTCACGCACCCGCTGCTTGAGCGCCTTGGCCTCGGGGAAGCCGCCGTCGGCCTTGCGCTCCCAGATCTGCACGCCGTCGCAGGTGATGCGGAACACCCCGCCGGTACCAGGTTCCAGGGCGACCTGACCGAGGTCGTCAGCGAAAGTGCTGAGCAACTCCTGCGCCAGCCAGGCGGCGCGCAGCAGCCATTGGCACTGGGTGCAATAAGTGATGACAATTTGTGGCTTGCTGTCTGCCATGTCGGGGAACTCCGTAGGAAGGGCCGCTTATACTAGCGGTCTTTACCCTCTGGTTTGAGACTCACGATGCGCCGCCTGCTGTTCTGCCTCCTGCTGATGCTCACTTCCATCACCTTGCATGCCGCCGAAACGGCGCGACCGAAAATCGGCCTGGTGCTGTCGGGCGGCGCCGCCCGCGGCCTGGCCCATATCGGCGTACTCAAGGCCCTGGAAGAACAGGGCGTGCGCATCGACGCCATCGCCGGCACCAGCATGGGCGCGGTGGTCGGCGGGCTGTACGCCTCGGGCTACAGCATCGCCGAACTGGAAAAACTGGCCACCACCCTCGACTGGCAACAGGCATTGTCCGACGCCCCACCGCGCAAGGACGTGCCGTTCCGACGCAAGCAGGACGACCGCGACTTCCTGGTCAAGCAGAAGCTGAGCTTTCGCGACGACGGCAGCCTGGGCCTGCCGCTGGGCGTGATCCAGGGCCAGAACCTCGCCCTGCTGCTGGAAAGCAAGCTGGCCCATGCCGCCGACGTGCGCGACTTCGACAAGCTGCCGATCCCGTTTCGCGCCGTGGCCACCGACATTACCAGTGGCGAGAAGGTGATCTTCCGCCGCGGCCACCTGCCCCAGGTGATACGCGCCAGCATGTCGATTCCGGCAGTGTTCGCCCCGGTGGAACTGGACGGCCGGCTGCTGGTGGATGGCGGCATGACCGACAACATCCCGGTGGACGTGGTGCGCGAGATGGGCGTGGACCTGGCCATCGTAGTCGACATCGGCACCCCGCTGCGCAACCGCAAGCAACTGGCCACGGTGGTGGATGTACTCAACCAGTCGATCACCCTGATGACCCGGCGTAACTCCGAGGAACAGCTGGCCAGCCTGCGCCGCGAGGACATCCTCGTCCAGCCGCCGCTGTCCGCGTTCGGCGTCACCGACTTCGGCCGCGCCCAGGATATGATCGATGCCGGCTACCGCGCCACCCGCGCCCTCGATCCGCGCCTGGCGTCGCTGCGCCGGCCCGAGGGTGACAGCAACCTGGCAATGGCGCGTTCGCCGAAGCAGCGCACGCCGATCATCACCGCCATCAAGGTGGAGAACGACTCCAAGGTCAGCGACGACGTGATCCGCTACTACATCCGCCAACCCATCGGCGAACCGCTGGACCTCGGCCGCCTGCAGACCGACATGGGCACCCTCTATGGGCTGGACTACTTCGACCAGGTGCAATACCGCGTCGCGCACAAGGGCGATGAACATACCCTGGTGATCAACGCCCGCGGGCGGCGTGGCGGTACCGATTACCTGCGCCTGGGCCTGAACCTGTCGGACGACCTGCGCGGCGACAGCGCCTTCAACCTTGGCGCCAGCTACCGGGTCAACGGCATCAACCGGCTCGGCGGCGAATGGCTGACCCGGGCCCAGATCGGCGACGAACAGGAGCTGTACAGCGAGTTCTACCAGCCGCTGGACGTGGGCTCGCGCTACTTCATCGCCCCCTACCTGGCCCTGGGTTCGCAGAATGTCGAGGCCACCCTGGACAACGACCCGGTGGCCGAATACCGCCTCGAACGCTACGGCTTCGGGCTCAATGTCGGGCGGCAGATCGGCACCTACGGCGAGGTGCGCCTGGGCGTGGGCAAGGCCTGGGGCAACGCCGAGGTGCGTATCGGCGACCAGGACCTGCCCAAGGTCAGCTTCAATGAGGGCTTCTACGAACTCAAGTACTCCTTCGACACCTTCGACAACGTCTACTTCCCGCACAGCGGCGAAGACATAGGCCTGACCGTGCGCAAGTACGACAAGTCACTGGATTCGGACCAAAACTACCGGCAGTGGCTGTTCAACCTCGACAAGGCCATCAGCAGCGGGCCGAACACCCTGGTGCTGGGCGGGCGCTACGGACGCACCCTGGACGATGCCGAAGTGGTGACCTCAAGCTTCGTCTTCGGCGGCGCACGGCAGCTATCGGGGTTCCGCCAAGACTCGATCTCCGGGCAGAACATGAGCCTGCTGCGCATGGTCTACTACCGCCGCCTGACGCCACGCGCCTACCTGCCGCTGGACTTCCCGCTGTACCTGGGCGGCTCGCTGGAGCGCGGCCGTGCGTGGAACAACGACAACGAGTTCGACAGCGGCTACATCAATGCGGCGAGCATCTTCCTGGGGCTGGAAACGCCGCTGGGGCCGTTGAACTTGAGCTATGGCGCCAACGATGCGCATGAGAAGGCGGTGTACCTGAACCTGGGGCATACCTTCTAGAAATGATCGCGGGGCAAGCCGCCCCCACAAGCCAAGCAAAATCTTGTGGGAGCGGGCTTGCCCCGCGATCCGGGTAAAGCTCAGGACTTTTCGAGATTATCGAGAATCTTCGCATGCACGCGCATGCACACTTCCAGGTCGGCCTCATCGACCCCGGTGCACAACTCGAGCCGCAACGCATTGGCGATGGTCTCGATCTGGTCGATCAGCGGCTTGGCCGGCGGGCACAGCAGGATTTTCTTGGCCCGACGGTCCTCCATCACGGCTTGGCGGCGCACCAGCCCCTGGCTTTCCAGGCTGTCGAGCAGGCGCGCCAGGGTCGGGCCCTCGACGCCCACGCTCTGGGCCAGCTCACGCTGGGTCGGCGCCTCGTCGAACCGGGCCAGGTGCAGCAGCACCAGCCAGCGGGCTTGCGACAGGTTGAGCCCGGCCAGGCGGCGGTCCAGCTCGGCGCGCCAGCCTCGGGACATCTGGGCCAGCTGCATGCCGAAGCGGTGTTGGTTGTCGGTCAGGGGCATAAGTAACTCAATGAATAGAACTAATTATTAGCCAGCTAACCATGGCCCGACCGATCAGGCAAGGTTCGACGCCATGGAAATGACTGATAATCATGTAAGGGTATGACAAAGGTCAGCAAATGGCACAAATGCCGGCAATCACACGCCGAACTCCACCGCCAGCGCCGCCCGCACGCAGTGCAGCACACCTTCGGGCACCCGCTGGCCGAACAGCGGTGCCACAGCTGACACCGGCGGCAGCTCGCCCTCGCCGTCGAGGAAGGCATCCTGTACTTCCATCATCAGCTCTTCGGGCAGGTCCAGCGCCTGCTCCAGGCTCAGCTCCTGGCGGCCGATGGCCTCGGCCAGCAAGCTGTAGACGTTCTTCTCGGTGCAGTTGAGCTGCCCGGCGATCTGCGCCGGCGTCATGCCGGCGCGGGCCAGGCTGACCAGTTCGTGACGCAGGTCGAGCACCACCTTCGGCGCTTCCTCGGTGCCACCGGAGCCATTGAGCACCTCGAGGAAGGCCTGGCCGTAGCGCTCCAGCTTGCGCGCGCCGACGCCACTGACCTGGGCCATGTCGCTGAGGCTGGTGGGCATGCTGCGCAACATCTCCAGCAAAGTGGAGTCGGGGAAGATGACATAAGGCGGCACGCTGTGCTCTTCGGCCAGCTTGCGCCGCAAGGTGCGCAACGCCTCCCACAGTTCGCGCTCCTCGGCGCGCACCAGCTGGCTGGCCGGGCTGCCGCCACTACCGCCGGACGCCTTGGCCACGGTCTGCGGCTTGAGGTCGCGGCGCAGTTGCAGGTTCACCTCACCGCGCAGCAGCGGCCGGCAGCTATCAGACAGGCGCAGGCCGCCGTAGCCTTCCAGGTCGATGTCCACCAGCCCGCGCGCCACCAACTGGCGGAACAGCGAGCGCCACTCGGCCTCGGCCAGCGTCTTGCCGACGCCGAACACCGACAGCTTCTCGTGGCCGAAATTGCGTACCTTCTCGGTGTCCTTGCCCAATAGCACATCGACCAGATGGCCGACACCATAGCGCTGGCCGGTGCGAAACACCGCCGACAAGGCCTGGCGCGCGGGCTCGGTGGCGTCCCAGGTCTGCACGTTGTCGACACAGTTGTCGCAGTGCCCGCAGGGCTGCTCCAGCACCTCGTCGAAATAGGCCAGCAACGACTGGCGGCGGCAACGGGTTTCCTCGCAGAGGGCCAGCATGGCGTCGAGCTTGTGCTGCTCGATGCGCTTGTGGCGCTCGTCGCCCTCGGAGTTCTGCAGCATCTGCTTGAGCATCACCATGTCCTGCAGGCCGTAGGCCATCCAGGCGTCCGACGGCAGGCCGTCACGGCCGGCACGGCCGGTCTCCTGGTAATAGGCCTCGAGCGACTTGGGCAGGTCGAGGTGGGCAACGAAGCGCACGTTGGGCTTGTCGATGCCCATGCCGAAGGCAATCGTGGCGACCATGATCAGCCCTTCCTCGTTGAGGAAGCGGTGCTGGTTGGCGGCGCGGGTCTCGGCAGCCAGGCCGGCGTGGTACGGCAGCGCCGGGAAGCCCTGGTCGCAAAGGAAGGCCGCGGTCTCGTCGACCTTCTTGCGCGACAGGCAATAGACGATGCCGGCGTTGCCGCGCCGCTCGCCGAGGAACGCCATCAACTGCTTGCGCGGCGCCTCCTTGGGCACGATGCGGTAGAAGATGTTCGGCCTGTCGAAGCTCGACAGGAAACGCTCGGCGCCCTGCAGGTGCAGGCGCTGGACGATCTCCTCGCGGGTGCGCATGTCGGCGGTGGCGGTCAGGGCGATACGCGGCACATGGGGGAACAGCTCGGCGAGCTGGCCCAGTTGCAGGTACTCGGGGCGGAAGTCGTGGCCCCATTGCGAGACGCAGTGGGCCTCGTCGATGGCGAACAGGGAGATGTCCAGGCCGCGCAGGAAGTCCAGCATGCGCGGCTGCACCAGGCGCTCAGGAGCCAGGTACAGCATCTTCACCTCGCCGCGGCGCAGGCGCCCGGCCAGGTCGCGCTGCTGCTCGGCGCTGAGCGTGGAGTTCAGCGCAGCGGCGGCCACGCCCAGCTCGTCGAGGGTGGCGACCTGGTCGTCCATCAGCGCGATCAGCGGCGACACCACCACCGTCAAGCCGGGGCGCAGCAAGCCGGGCACCTGGAAGCACAGGGACTTGCCGCCACCAGTGGGCATCAGTACCAGCGCGTCGCCACCGCCCGCCACACATTCGATGATCGCTGCCTGGCGCCCGCGGAAACTATCGTAACCGAAGACATCCTTGAGGACGCGCTGAGCCTGTTCGAGCATTTGCCACTCCAAAATCGCCGTACCATCCTGGACTCAGGCTGGACGATAAATCCGCCGCGCACACACCGAATGCGTAAGCGGTTTTTGCCGGATGGCCGCAAAACGCCACCTGGCACGAAAAACAGCGGAGTATACCCGACTGCCGCGTACCCCGGCATGCCCCGGTGACAGACGTTCGCTTTGCCCCGCGAGCGCCGCAAGGTGCTAGAATTCAGCATCGTTTATTCCCCAAGGTAGCCCTGTAATGTCCTTCGCCGAGCAACTGACCCGCCTGCAAGCCTTCCTCGACGCCGATGAGCTGCACGAAGAAGCGCTGGACTACGTCGCCGCCCACGGCTACCTGACCGCGCTGTCGATCTGCTCCGAGGAAGTTCCAGAACGCGAATGGATCGACGCGCTGTTCGCCGAAGAACCCCATTACGCCAGCGATGCCCAGCGCACCGAGATCGAGGCCACCCTGGTCGCGCTCAAGGGCCACATCGCCCGCCAGTTGGCCAGCGACGAGGAATTCGACCTGCCTTGTGAACTAGACCTGACCGAAGAGCCGGACGATTCCGACCTGCGCGGCTGGTGCATCGGCTTCATGGAGGGCGTGTTCCTGCGTGAAGAGGCCTGGTTCGAGAACGCCGAGGAAGAAGTCAGCGAAATGCTCCTGCCGATCATGGTCGGCTCGGGCCTGTTCGACGAACAACCCGAGTTCGCCGACATTGCCGGCAACGCCAACCTGCAGGACGACATGATCGTGCAGATCCCCGAGGCACTGAGCGCACTGTTCCTGCTGCTGCACGCCCCCGAAGAGAAGCCTGCCCTGCTCAAGCCACGCCACCACTGATCGAGGTGGTGCGCTACCTGCTGCTGGCCGCCGGCTGGCTCAGCGTCGCGCTGGGGGTGGCGGGGATCTTCCTGCCGGTATTGCCCACCACCCCGTTCCTGCTGCTGGCGGCGGCCTGCTTCGCCCGCAGCTCGCCACGTTTTCACCACTGGCTGGTGAACCACCCGAAACTCGGGCCGTGGATCCGCGACTACCTCAGCGGTGAGGGGATTCCGCTCAAGGGCAAGGTCTATGCGATCGGGTTGATGTGGGCCAGCATCGGGCTGTCCTGCTACCTGGTGCCGTTGTTCTGGGCGCGGGCGTTCATGCTGACCAGCGCGGTGCTGGTCAGCGCCTGGATCCTCAAGCAGAAGACCCTGCACCGGCCACAGTGACGCCATCGCGGGGCGGGCTTGCCCCGCGATGGGCTGCTGGCTTACACCGTATCCACCTTCAACGAATGGTCATTGAGCATGCCGTTGATGATGGTCGCGGTGTCATGCCCGGCCGCGATCAGCCCGCCCGCCCCGGCGGACACCCCGTAGTGCTGCGCCAGGTCCACTCCGGCCAGGTCGATGGTCTGGGTCGGCGCCGCGCCAGCGACGCTGCTTACCTCGATGGTCGACACCACGCTGACGCCGCTGCCGCTGACCTTGAAGTGCAGGTAGTCGTCCAGCGAGGCGCTGGTGGCGTTCTCACCCTGTAGCAGTTGCGACAGATCCAGGTGATCGCTGCCGGGGGTGAAGTCGGTCACAGTGTCATGCCCGGTATCGCCCTTCTGCCAGACAAAGCTGTCGTTGCCACTGCCGCCGGTCAGGGTGTCGTTGCCCGGCCCGCCAATCAGGATGTCGTTGCCGGCACCGCCCTTGAGCACATCGTTGCCCGCGCCGCCGTTGAGCAGGTTGTCACCGTCATTGCCGGTCAAGGTGTCGTTGTAGTCCGAGCCGATCAGATTCTCGATACCGCTCAGGGTGTCCAGCCCGGCGCCGACGGTGTTCTGCTGCCCGACATGGCCAAGGTCCACGGTCACGCCAACGGTGGCCTTGGCGTAGCTGGCAGTGTCATTGCCGGCTCCGCCGTCGAGCAGGTCATTGCCAGGCCCACCGATCAGCAGGTCGTCGCCATCACCACCGTGCAGGCTGTTGTTGCCCGCCCCCGCCACCAGCACATCGTTACCGGCGCCACCGTTGAGGGTGGTATCGCCGGCCCCGGCCAGCAGGACATCATCACCGCCGGTGCCGGTAAGGGTGTTGCCGGCCTGGTAAGTGATATCCACCGCTCCGGTGCCGTAGCCGCCGTGGTTGTCGCTGACGGTGTAGCTGCCGTGATAGTCCTCGTTGCTGGCATTGCTGTAGTCCACCACCAGGCTCAGCTTGTAGTTCTCGGCAGCCTTGCTGTTGCCGGCGGCGTTCTCGGTATTGATCACATGGATGCTGTACACCCCGTCATGGGTGGCCGTGAAGCTGCCGCCATCGGCGATGGTCTGGTAGCTGCCGCTGGCATCCTTCCATTCCATCAGCAGGTTGCCCGCAGGCCGGTCATGGTCGAGGGTCAGGGTCTCGCCCTTGCGCAGGGTCACCGTCAGGGTGTCCTCGTCGTTGGCATTGGCGGTGCTGATCGAGCCCAGGTAACCCGCCACCACCAGGGCAGCGGTCATGCTGCCGTTGAGGCTGGTGAACTCGCTGCGGGCCAGGTCGCGCAACTGGTTCTCGGCCTTGCTGGCGGTGGCATCGAACTTGATGGTCTGCGCCTGGGTGCCCGTCGTGAAGCCCGCGCCCTTGTCGGCGAAGTTGGTATTGAAGGTGGTCGGCGCGGCACTCAGCGTGTCGTGGTCCGGGTCGCGGTCATTGGCCAGCAGCGCCTCTGCCGGCACCGTCAGGGTAGCGCCCTTGATATTGGTGATGATGTGGTCGGCACCCGCGACCGGCGCGCCATTGCTGTTGATGTTGACCGTCAGGCTGGCATTGCGGGTATCGCCGTCGTTGTCGCTGGCGGTGAAGCCGAACTTCTCCACCTGGCCGCTGCCGTTGTCCTTCGGTGGCGTGTAGGTGAACTCGCCGTTGTCCATGTTCACCATCAGGGTGCCGCCCAGGCCGGTCTTGATGCTCAGGCTGTTGCTCACGGTGTCGAAGGTGGCTTTGTCCGCGCCGCCACTGGCCGCGTATCCGCCCTGCCCGGCATTGGCCTTCGGATCGTAGGTGTAGGTGGTGCCATCGACCAGCAGCGCCTTGATGAAACCACCGTCGGCCCCAAAGTCGCCGCCGCTCATCAGGCTTCCGGTAATTGGCGCACCCTGCACCGTACCGGAGAGCACCGCACTCAGCTGGCTGAGGTCGGTGACCACCACCGAATTGGTATCGGTATGACTGCTGCCGTCGTAGGCCAGCGGATTGAGGTTGCCCTCGTTGACCCCGCTGCCCATGCCGATGGCGTAGGACTTGATGCCGTTGCTGTCGAGGAAGGATTCCCAGGCGGCTTCCCGTGGCGCGGTCATGGCATGGCCATTGGTGGGCTCACCGTCGGAGAAGAAGTAGCTGATGTTCTGCGCGCCTACCAGCTTGCCGGTGGTGGCGAAGGCTTCCTGGGCCTTGGTCGCCGCCGAATCGTAGTAGGTCGAGCCACCTGGGCTGAGCCCGGCGATAAGGTTCTTGGCCTCGCCGATCGTGACCCATACCGGGGTCTGCACCTGCGCACCGGTGCCGAAGGTGACGATCTGCACCTTGATGTCGCCCATCTCGTCGTACTTGTCGAGCAAGGCATTGATCGCCTGCTTGGCCAGTTCCAGACGGGTCAGCCCCGGCACGCCGGAGCTTGCCGCCATGCTGCTGGACACATCCACCACCAGCAGGATGTTCGAGTCCACCTGGCCGGGCGTGATGCTGCGTACCGCGCACTGGACCGTCGGCATATCGTCGACGATGTTGATGGCGATGGTGCTGGTGACACTGTTGCCCAAGGCGTCGGTAGCCTTGTAGGTGAAGTACTCGTTGACCGTGTTGGCGCCGTCGTTGGCCCCCCCCGGGGTCTTCGGCGCCGAGGTCAGGGTGTAGGTGTAGGAACCGTCGGCATTGAGCTGGATCTGCCCGTACTGGCCCACGGCATTGCCGACCAGGCTGTAGGTCAGCGCACCGACGCCGCCCTGGACCGACCCGACCAGGCTGCCGGAGGCCGTCTCGCCAGTGGAGCCTGGATCGCTGCCGGTGACGGTGCCGGCGGCCAGGTCATTGCCGTCCTTGTGCAGGTCCAGGGCTTTTTCGTACACGGTGACGTCGTTATCCTCACACGCCACCAGCTTGCTGTCCTGCACATTGATGCGAATGGTCGTGGTGCTCTCGTCGCCATCGGCGTCACGGATGGTGTAGACGAAGCTGTCGGTCGCGCCGGCGGCCGGCACGCTGTCGGGGTTGGCGTGGTAGGTGGCGTTGCCCTGGCTGTCCAGGGTCAGGTAGCCGTACTGGCCAACGATGGTGTCGCCGACATGGCCGATGGCCGAGGTAGAGGTGTCGGAGCCGGCGCGCACACCGACCACGTACTGCCCGTCGGCACGCACATCGGCGCCGACCACATCGTTGTCCAGCACGTTACCGCTGACGCTGGCGCCCTCCTTGACCGAGGCCACGTCGCAATGGGCCTTGGGCACGTCGTCGACGATGCTGACCACGATGGTGCTGGTGGTGGTGTTGCCGAGCGAATCCTTGACCTGGTAGGTGAAGCTCTCGGTGACCACGTTCGGGCCATCGTTGACGTGGTTGGGCGAGTTTGGCGCCGAGGTCAGGGTGTAGGTGTAGCTACCATCGCTGTTCAACTGGATCTGGCCATACTGGCCGGTGGCATTGCCAACCAGGGTGAAGGTCAAGGCACCGATACCGCCGCTGACCGAGCCGGCCAGCGAACCACTGGTGGTTTCCGTGGTGGAGTGCGGGTCGCTGCCGGTGACATTGCCCGCTGCCAGGTCGTTGCCGTCCTTGGTCAGGTCCAGGGCTTTCTCATAAACCTTGGCCGTCTCGTCCGGGCAGGCCACCAGCGAAATGTCGTGCACATCGATGGTGAGGGTGGTGGTGCTTTCGTCGCCATCGGCATCGCGGATGGTGTAGACGAACACGTCCGTGGCACCGGCCGGTGCCACCGAATCGGGATTGGCGTGATAGGTGGCATTGCCCTGGGCGTCGAGCGTCAGGTAGCCATATTGCCCCGCCACGTTGCTGCCCAGCTGGCCGATGGCCGAGGTCGAGGTGTCGCTGCCGGCGCGCACGCCGACCACATATTGCCCATCGGCACGCACATCGGCACCAACCACGTCGTTGACCAGCACATTGCCGCTGACCGTGCCGCCTTCGTAGACATTGGCGAAATCGCTATGGGCCTTGGGCACGTCGTCGACGATGCTGACCACAATGGTGCTGGTGGTGGTGTTGCCGAGCGAGTCCTTCACTTGGTAGGTGAAGCTCTCGGTAACCACGTTCGGGCCATCGTTGACGTGGTTGGGCGAGTTCGGCGCCGAGGTCAGGGTGTAGGTGTAGGAACCATCCGCGTTCAGCTGGATCTGGCCATACTGGCCGGTGGCATTGCCGACCAGGGTGAAGGTCAAGACACCGATACCGCCGCTGACAGAACCTGCCAGCGACCCACTGGTGGTTTCCGTACTGGATTGCGGATCGCTGCCGGTGACGTTGCCCGCTGCCAGGTCGTTGCCGTCCTTGGTCAGGTCCAGGGCTTTCTCGTAGACCTTGGCCGTCTCGTCCGGGCAGGCCACCAGCGAAATGTCGTGCACATCGATGGTGAGGGTGGTGGTGCTTTCATCGCCATCGGCATCGCGGATGGTGTAGACGAACACGTCCGTGGCACCGGCCGGTGCCACCGAATTGGGATTGGCGTGATAGGTGGCATTGCCCTGGGCGTCGAGCGTCAGGTAGCCATATTGCCCCGCCACATTGCTGCCCAACTGGCCGATGGCCGAGGTCGAGGTGTCGCTGCCAGCGCGCACGCCGACCACATACTGCCCATCGGCACGCACATCGGCACCAACCACGTCGTTGACCAGCAGATTGCCGCTGACCGTACCGCCTTCGTAGACATTGGCGAAATCGCTATGGGCCTTGGGCACGTCGTCGACGATGCTGACCACAATGGTGCTGGTGGTGGTGTTGCCGAGCGAATCCTTGACCTGGTAGGTGAAGCTCTCGGTAACCACGTTCGGGCCATCGTTGACGTGGTTGGGCGAGTTCGGCGCCGAGGTCAGGGTGTATGTGTAGCTGCCATCACTGTTCAGCTGGATCTGGCCATACTGGCCGGTGGCATTGCCGACCAGGGTGAAGGTCAACGCACCGATACCGCCGCTTACCGAACCTGCCAGCGAACCACTGGTGGTTTCCGCACTGGACTGCGGATCGCTGCCGGTGACATTGCCCGCTGCCAGGTCGTTGCCATCCTTGGTCAGGTCCAGGGCTTTCTCGTAGACCTTGGCCGTGTCATCCGGGCAGGCGACCAGGGAGTTGTCGTGCACGTTGATGGTGATGGTGGTGGTGCTTTCGTCGCCATCGGCATCGCGGATGGTGTAGACGAACACGTCCGTGGCACCGGCCGGTGCCACCGAATCGGGATTGGCGTGATAGGTGGCATTGCCCTGGGCGTCGAGCGTCAGGTAGCCATATTGCCCCGCCACGTTGCTGCCCAGCTGGCCGATGGCCGAGGTCGCGGTGTCGCTGCCGGCACGCACGCCGACCACATATTGCCCATCGGCACGCACATCGGCACCAACCACGTCGTTGACCAGCACATTGCCGCTGACCGTGCCGCCTTCGTAGACATTGGCAAAGTCGCTGTGAGCCTTGGGCACGTCATCGACGATGCTGATCACGATGGTGCTGGTGGTGGTGTTGCCGAGCGAATCCTTGACCTGGTAGGTGAAGGATTCAGTCAGCACATTCGGGCCATCGTTGACGTGATTCGGCGAGTTCGGCGCGGAGGTCAAGGTGTAGGTGTAGGTGCCATCCGTATTGAGCTGGATCTGGCCATACTGGCCGGTGGCGTTACCGACCAAGGTGAAGGTCAGCCCGCCCACGCCACCGCTGACGGAACTGGCCAACGAACCGCTGGCCGTCTCACCGGTGGAACCCGGTGCACTGCCGGTAACATTGCCACCGGCCAGATCGTTGCCATCCTTGTTCAGATCAAGTGCTTTCTCGTAGACCGTGACCTCGCTGTCAGGCCCGGCGATCAGCGAGCAATCGCGCACGTCGATGGTAA
>Ga0247725_1000091_pt1 | contig 121663 bp, 114 predicted proteins | sample OKSTACKMCFT3sol_FD_183021 | JGI IMG/M metagenome (GOLD analysis project Ga0247725, IMG submission 183021) | Subsurface sediment microbial communities from gas well in Oklahoma, United States - OK STACK MC-FT3-sol | ecosystem: Environmental > Terrestrial > Deep subsurface > Rock core/Sediment...
CTTTCTTCATTTATGCTTACTCCGCTGCTAACACTGGAAGTTTCAACAATTCTGGGGCAGCTTGTTTACCCGCAACACGAATCGCGAACTTGGTAGATTCCAGGTACTCTTGACCCAGAGCTTCCCATTGACCTGTAGTTCTGTTAAACATCCAGGCTTGTTTTTCATCCAGAGATTGAGCCAGTAAGGCAACGCGACCTACGTAAACGTAGTTCACAGTAATTTCGCTACCATCAACAGCCAGTTTGTCCGTGTAGGTCACCAGAGCTGTACCTAAATCTTTTTCGATTTGGTAGGCTTCAATCACCAGGCGGTACATTTCAGAAGTGTTCACTGCTGAGTTACCTAACACAGCGCGTAAACGATCAATACGAGCTAAACGGTTCGTCAGGTCGATTGGCATGTCTGCTTTAATGAACGCTTCTAAAGTATCAACCATACGATACATCAGAGGAACGATACCTTGCTTGGTACCTTCGATAGTACCAATTTGCTTATCTAAAGAAGCCAGCTGTGAGTTTTGATCGGCAACTAATTTAGCAACGTGGTCGTTGTACACTTTTAAATTTTCAGTTTGTTCAACTAATTGACGGTACTCAGCCAACAGTTCCTGACTTTGGTCAAAAATATTGTTGATTTTTTCCTGAGACTGAACTGAAGCACGGATGTTTTGCTGACCCGCTTTCTGAATTTCAGTCAGCTGATTTGCTGCTACTGAGGTGCTGGCCAATGCGAATGCTCCAAACAGAGCAGAAGCAACCAGACTCTTACGAATGTTATTGTTAGACATAGTTCCCAACCAATAATTGCTGATTAACGTAACCTGTTTTTGAAAGGCTATTTTTTGTAACAAAAGATAACCCGGTTAAAGGGTAAACCGCCCGCATCATTGCAGCAAACTCGCGGATTGTCAATATAACAACGACAGTCAACGGTGACAGTTTTGTTGCAATTTAAAGGCAGCTTATACCCATTTTTTCTTAAGCAAAATCAGGAGCTTTCCTGTATTAATAATCCATTAAAGTTTTTGCTTATTTAATGTTCGGTGTTAATTTTCCCGACTCATACAACTTCACCATTTGTTCAAGAGAAATGGCTTTTATTTTTGACGCGTTACCGGCAGTACCAAATGCCAGATAACGATCCTTACAAATTTCAGTCATAGCTTTGACTGATTCCTGCAAATACTTACGTGGATCAAATTCCGCAGGGTTTTTCGCCATATAGCGGCGGATAGCTCCTGTTGAGGCTAAACGTAAGTCAGTATCTATATTGATCTTACGCACGCCAAACTTGATCCCTTCCTGAATTTGTTCCACTGGCACACCATAAGTTTCAGGGATGGCACCACCATACTCATTAATAATAGCCAACCATTCTTGCGGCACAGAAGATGACCCATGCATCACCAAATGGGTATCCGGGATACGGGCATGAATATCTTTAATACGGTCAATCGCCAGAATATCGCCTGTAGGCGGGCGACTGAACTTATAGGCACCATGTGAAGTACCGCAAGCAATAGCCAGCGCATCAACACCTGTCGCTTTGACAAACTGAGCCGCTTCTTCCGGATCAGTCAACATTTGGTCATGACTTAAGATGCAATCTGCACCTATGCCATCTTCTTCACCAGCTGCGCCAGTTTCAAGCGAGCCTAAACAACCTAATTCGCCCTCTACTGAAACACCACAAGCATGCGCCATATCTACAACACGGCGCGTTATATCGGCATTGTAGTCATAATCCATCGGTGTTTTACCATCAGTTCCTAAAGAACCATCCATCATCACTGAAGAAAAGCCTAACTGAATCGCCTGCTGACATACAGCAGCCGAGGTTCCGTGGTCCTGGTGCATCACCACTGGAATATGCGGGAATTCTTCCACAGCCGCCAGTATTAAATGACGCAGAAACGGAGCTCCGGCATATTTACGCGCGCCTGCAGACGCCTGCACTATCACAGGACTGTCTGTCGCATCCGCAGCCAGCATGATGGCACGCATTTGTTCTAAGTTGTTGACGTTAAAAGCTGGTACTGCATAACCAAACTCGGCAGCATGGTCCAGCATTTGACGCATTGAAATCAGAGCCATGAGATCCTCTCTCTTTGTGTAGGGTAAGGGTTGTATTTTAAAACCGCTGGCTCTGTTGTCACCTGAGGTGATCTGTAATGTACAGAAACAGCGGTCGTCTTCATTTATCTTTTTGTAGTTATTTGTAATTTAACAGCTTTATGCTGTGGTTTTAGCGCGTTGTTCCAAAATTTCCACTGCTGGTAAAGTTTTACCTTCCAGAAATTCCAGAAAGGCGCCGCCACCTGTAGAAATATAAGAAATTTTGTCAGCTAATTCATACTTATCAATAGCAGCTAAGGTATCGCCACCACCTGCTATAGAAAACGCCTGACTGTCTGCAATAGCAAGAGCTAAAGCTTTAGTGCCTTGTTCAAAAGAAGCAAATTCAAACACACCCACAGGGCCATTCCAAACAATAGTACCGGCATTTTTCAGAATATCGACCAGCGCAGCGCTGCTGTCAGGACCAATATCAAACACCATATCGTCGTCGCTAATATCAGCAACAGACTTGGTGGTTGCAGGCGTGTCTTCGGCAAAAGCTTTGCCTGTCACCACATCTGTAGGCACAGGGATAGAGCCGCCATTGGCTTTGGCTTGTGCCATTAAACGCTTGGCTTCAGGAATAAGGTCGGTTTCAACCAGAGACTTCCCAACCTGATAGCCCTGAGCGGCAATAAAGGTATTAGCGATACCGCCACCAACAATCAGCTGATCGACAATACCAGATAAAGACTCAAGTACTGTCAGTTTAGTGGACACTTTAGAGCCGCCTACAATAGCAACCAATGGACGTTTCGGATTTTTAAGCGCTGCGGCTAATGCATCTAACTCGGCAGCCAACAAAGGACCAGCACAAGCAATTGGCGCAAATTGAGCCACACCATGAGTAGTGGCCTGAGCGCGGTGTGCTGTACCAAAAGCGTCCATGACAAACACATCACATAAAGCAGCCAGCTTTTTCGATAAGGTTTCGTCGTTTTTACCTTCGCCTTTGTTAAAGCGCACGTTTTCAAACACCACCACTTCACCGGTATTCACTTCAACACCGTCCAGGTACTCTTTGACTAAACGTACAGGCACAGATAAAGCGGCATTTAAATAATCAACCACAGGTGCCATCGAGAATTCTTCGGCGTATACACCTTCATCAGGACGACCTAAGTGAGAACACACCATCACTTTGCCGCCTTTTTTAAGCGCTAATTCGATGGTAGGAATAGCAGCTTTTAAACGTGCATCTGAAGTGACTTTGCCGTTTTTCACCGGTACGTTTAAATCTTCGCGGATCAATACCCGCTTCCCTGTTAAATCGATATCGGCCATCTTAATAACTGACATACCAGACTCCTGTGATTTTATAAGTTTTTATGAAATAAAGTTCAGACAAACCGCATCATAGCGCGGGTGGTGTCGATCATTCTGTTCGCAAAGCCCCATTCGTTGTCACACCAAACTAAACATTTGACTAAACGTTTGTGGCTGACCCGGGTTTGTGAGCCATCGACAATGCACGAATGCGCATCATGATTAAAATCGACGGACACCAGCGGCTCTTCGGTGTAATCCAGAATACCAGCCAGCTCCCCTGCCCTTGCACGCTGCAAGACCTGATTAATTTGAGTGACATCCACGTCCTGGTGCAAAGTGACGCTTAAATCCATAGCTGTCACGTTTACTGTCGGAACACGCACCGCAATGGCTTCAAAACGACCGGCTAAATGCGGCATGATACGCTCGATACCTCGGGCTAATTTGGTATCGACCGGAATAATAGACTGACTGGCAGCCCGGGTTCGGCGTAAATCAGTATGATAGGCATCTATCACCTGCTGATCATTCATTGAGGCGTGAATCGTAGTAATAGTGCCACTCTCGACACCAAAATGCTGATCAAGCACCTGGATCACCGGAACTATACAGTTGGTGGTGCACGAACCAGCCGACACCACTGTCATCTCATCAGTCAGCAAATGCTGATTAATGCCATAAATCACTGTGGCATCAATATCAGCGTCCGCAGGGTGTGAAAACAGTACTTTTTTCGCACCAGCGTCTAAATGCAGCTGCGCATCTGCACGGCTATGAAACACACCTGTGCATTCAAGTACTACATCGATGTCTAATTCGTTCCATGGCAACTGGGCGGGATCGGCCTGACAAAACAACGCTATTGGATCGCCATTGACCAACAAACCTTGCGCTGTCAGCTCAACTGGAAAACCAAAGCGACCATGCGAGGTATCGTATTTTAATAAGTGGGCTATACCTTTGGCATCAGCCAACTCATTAATAGCGACCACCTTGACCTGTTCTGTTAAACCGCATTCGTACAGGGCTCGCAGGATATTCCGACCTATACGGCCAAAGCCGTTAATTGCCACTTTAATGGTCATTGCTATTCAATTACCCGCTTCACACATTTACTGATTAAAAACAGGGGCCACAAGGCCCCTTTTTCATTTTTATGCTAATAACTCGTTGGCAGCTGCAACCACAGCGGCCGTGGTTATACCAAAGTGTTCGAACAGCTGCTCAGCCGGAGCCGATTCACCAAAGCTGTCCATACCAATGATTTTACCTGTCAGGCCAACATACTTGTACCAGCTATCTTTTATACCCGCTTCTACAGCGACACGTTTGGTGACGGCTGATGGCAATACAGCTTCACGGTATTCGGCATTTTGGGCTTCAAATACGTCGGTTGAAGGCACAGAAACTACCCGCACTTTACGTCCCGCAGCAGTTAACTGATGGTAAGCCTGTACTGCCAGCTCTACTTCAGAACCTGTAGCAATCAGAATCAGTTCAGGCGTGCCCACAGAATCTAACAACACATAACCGCCTTTACGAACATCAGCCAATTGCTGCGCTGTACGAGGCTGTTGCACCAGATTCTGCCGGGTGAAAATTAAGGTGCTTGGGCCTTCAGTGCGTTCAATAGCCGCCTGCCATGCCACAGCCGATTCCACTGCATCACAAGGACGCCAGTTCATCAGATTCGGAGTCACACGCAGCGAAGCCAACTGCTCAACCGGCTGGTGAGTTGGGCCGTCTTCGCCTAAACCAATTGAATCGTGGGTGTAGACAAAAATGACCCGTTGTTTCATCAGCGCAGCCATACGCACCGCATTACGGGCATATTCCATAAACATCAGGAAAGTAGCGCCGTACGGGATAAAACCACCGTGCAGAGCTATACCATTCATCATGGCTGACATACCAAATTCACGCACACCGTAATACAGGTAATTACCGCTGGCGTCATCCGCTGTTACACCTTTAGAACCGGACCAAATGGTCAGGTTAGAACCGGCTAGGTCAGCTGAACCACCTAATAACTCAGGTAATAAAGGACCAAAAGCGTTTAAGCTGTTCTGTGAGGCTTTGCGTGTAGCAATAGACTGAGGATTGTCCTGCAGATGCTGAATATAAGCAGCAGATTTTTCTGCCCAGTCAGCAGGCAAATCACCCGCCATACGACGTTTAAATTCAGCAGCCAATTCAGGGTAAGCTTTGGCATAAGCGGCAAACTTATCGTTCCAGCTGTTCTGAGCTGAAGTACCTTTGGCTTTGCCATCCCACTCTTGATAGATATCCTCTGGAATAACAAAAGGTGCGTGCTCCCACCCCAGATATTCACGAACTGCAGCAATTTCAGCATCCCCTAAAGGCGCGCCGTGGCAGTCGTGTGAACCTGATTTATTTGGAGAGCCGTAGCCAATAATAGTTTTGCAGCAAATTAAAGTAGGTTTGTCTGTGACAGCACGGCCTTGTTCAATAGCAGCCTTAATAGCGGCAGCATCGTGACCATCCACACCAGCAATCACATGCCAGCCATAGGCTTCAAAACGTGCAGGTGTATTGTCAGTAAACCAGCCTTCAACATGACCATCGATAGAAATACCGTTGTCATCCCAGAAGGCAATTAATTTACCCAAACCTAAAGTACCGGCCAAAGAACAGGCCTCGTGCGATACACCTTCCATTAAGCAGCCATCACCTAAAAAGGCATAGGTGTGGTGATCAACAATGGCATGACCTTGTTTATTAAACTGAGCCGCTAAAGCTTTTTCAGCAATAGCCATACCGACAGCATTGGTTATCCCCTGACCTAAAGGTCCAGTGGTGGTTTCAACACCAGGTGCATAACCATATTCAGGGTGACCAGGAGTTCTTGAATGCAACTGGCGGAATTGTTTTAAATCTTCAATGCCTAAATCATAGCCAGAGAGATGTAACAGAGAATACAACAGCATAGAGCCGTGGCCATTGGACAACACAAAGCGGTCACGGTTGGCCCAGCTTGGGTCTTGTGGATTATGAATTAAATAATCGCGCCACAATACTTCAGCAATATCTGCCATGCCCATAGGGGCGCCCGGGTGACCTGATTTCGCCTTTTGCACCGCATCCATGCTCAGAGCGCGAATGGCGTTAGCGAGTTGTTTACGAGATGGCATCTTCTCTCCTGCTTGATTGACTTTATATGACTTTGATCCAAGGGGTGGGGTTACCCGTAGTCTTGCACTGCTCTTTTCTATCTTTATTGGAGTGGCGGCTAAGTGGGCGAACTCTGTTTTTACATGGATACAGCAAAGTTGGGCTTATTTTCACAGAGCATCAGCCAAATCGCAAATTTTAATCCACACCAAAGCAAAGTTTTAACCAGCTTTGCCGATAGATTAACAGGCTTTAGCATTAAAGACGTCCGGGCGGCAGAAAGTTCTGGCATTGACCTGCTGCTTTCACTAAAATAGCCGCCCCAAATTACAGCGCCCAGGCGCGATAACAACCAACATGTGGAATACGTAAATGGCACAACACATTTTTACCTCTGAATCTGTCTCTGAAGGACATCCGGATAAAATCGCTGACCAGATCTCTGACGCGGTACTGGATGCCATTTTAGAACAAGATCCAAAAGCCCGTGTTGCTTGCGAAACCTTCGTAAAAACAGGCATGGTGTTAGTAGGTGGCGAAATCACTACCTCAGCCTGGGTCGATATCGAAGAGATCACTCGCAACACGATCCGTGACATTGGTTACGTGCATTCAGATATGGGTTTTGATGCCAACTCCTGCGCTGTGTTAAGTGCAATTGGTAAACAATCACCTGATATCAACCAAGGTGTGGATAAAAAAGATCCAAGCGAACAAGGTGCAGGCGATCAGGGTTTAATGTTTGGTTATGCCAGCAACGAAACTGACGTATTAATGCCTGCTCCTATCACTTATTCTCACCGTTTAGTGCAGCAACAAGCCAAAGTGCGAAAAGATGGTACTTTGAACTGGTTACGTCCTGATGCGAAATCTCAGCTGAGTTTTGTTTACGAAAACGGCAAGCCAGTGGGCATAGATGCAGTAGTTTTATCCACTCAGCACTGCGACACTATCTCTACAGCGGATCTGCGTGAAGCTGTGATGGAACACATCATCAAACCTGTGTTGCCCGCAGAATGGCTGAGCGATAAAACCAAATATTTCATTAACCCGACTGGCCGTTTTGTTATTGGTGGCCCTATGGGTGACTGTGGTTTAACTGGTCGTAAAATCATTGTAGACAGCTACGGTGGTATGGCGCGTCACGGTGGTGGTGCGTTCTCTGGTAAAGATCCATCCAAAGTTGACCGCTCTGCAGCTTACGCTGCCCGTTATGTGGCAAAAAACATTGTCGCCGCTGGTTTAGCTGAACGTTGTGAAATTCAGGTGTCTTACGCTATAGGCGTAGCTGAACCTACTTCAATCAGTGTTGAAACTTTTGGTACCAGCAAATTGAGCGAAGACCAACTGATTGCATTAATCCGCCGTCACTTCGATTTACGCCCTTATGGTTTGATCCAGATGTTGCAGCTAGAGCGCCCTATTTACCGCGCTACAGCCGCCTACGGTCACTTCGGTCGTAATGAATTCCCTTGGGAAAATACCGACAAAGCTGAAATTCTGCGTTCTGAAGCAAAAATCTAAGTTTTTGTTTTAACAGACAGAACCTGATAAAAAAGGAGAGCAATGCTCTCCTTTTTATTCGCCGCCATCCTTGGCGCATTCTGGCCAGTGGGCAGAGCCACTGGCGTTCAGCCGGGCATTGCCAAACTGTTGGCAATGCTATTTCCGGCTTCACCCTAAGGGCCAGCTAAAGCTGTTAAAAATCGTTCCTGACGATTTTTTATTCGCCGCCATCCATGGCGCTCACCCAATAGGGCCAACGCTTCGCATTGTTAAAAATCGTTCCTGACGATTTTTTTAATTTACGGTTTCTATAAAGCAGGATAAGGTAAAACGGCTAAAAAAGTCACAGCAGATGACGCTAAAACAACACGGAGTAACCATGACGTCCAGTGCCGTAAAAACCCCCTGGCTCAATCGCAGCCTGAATGCCATAGAACGTATAGGTAATAAATTACCCGACCCTGCCATCTTATTCGCTTTGCTGATGTTTTTTGTCTGGGGTTTGTCCTGGGCTTTATCAGGCGTAACGTTCACAGATATTGACCCTCGCACAGGCCAGCCTTTTCAGGTAAAAAACTTATTGGAAGGTGCGGCCTTTGCTGATTTTATGGCAAAAATGGTAAGCACTTTTGTCAATTTCCCGCCCTTAGGTGTAGTGCTGGTCGCTATGTTAGGTTTAGGTGTGGCTGAATACACGGGTTTTATTAATGCAGGGTTACGCAGCATCTTAGCTGTGACATCAAAACATTTACTCACTCCGGTGCTTATTGCAGTCGGTATTTTAAGCCATGTGGCGGTCGATGCCGGTTACGTATTGGTGATTCCACTCGGCGCTGTGATTTTTTATGCCGCAGGCCGCCATCCTCTTGCAGGTATAGCAGCAGCTTTTGTCGGTGTATCCGGTGGTTTTGCTGCCACTTTATTTGTCCCCTCAAGTTTAGATCCTCTGCTAGCTAGTTATACTCAGGTCTCAGCCCGTTTATCTGCCGACCCTGCCGCTGCCAGTCTGGTAATAAACCAATTAAACAACTACTACTTCACCACGGCCTCTGTCGCAGTAATTGTTATAGTAGGCTGGGTACTGACAGATAAATTTGTTGAGCCGCGCTTACAACAAACCAAAGTAGATGGCGATCCAGATCAAATGCCTTCCATGGAGCCATTAAATGAAAACGAGCGTAAAGGCTTGCGTTATGCGTTGTTGTCTATGTTGATTGCAGCAGCAGTGTTAGTGACTGCCGTGTTGCCGGAAAACTCAGCATGGCGTGCCAGTACCGGCGAGTTGACTGCCGCTTCAGCCCCTTTGATGCAATCGATAGTCGGCCTTATTTTTGTGTTTTTCCTGCTACCAGGCATAGTCTACGGTTATGTTTCAGGTAAAGTAAAAAACCACAGAGACGTAGTGCAAGGCATGAGTAAAGCAATGAGCGGTATGGGCTACTACATCGTCATGGCGTTTTTCTGCGCTCAGTTTATTTTTGCATTTGGTCAGTCCAACTTAGGAGCTTTACTGGCCATTAAAGGCGCTAATTTCCTGCAAGAAATGGCTTTTCCTATGGCAATTAACTTAGTGGGGCTAGTGCTACTCACTGCAGTAGTGAATCTGGTTCTGGGTTCTGCCTCAGCTAAATGGGCTTTAATTGGGGCAGTATTAGTGCCCATGATGATGCAACTGGGAGTATCACCGGATTTAACACAGGCCGCATATAGGGTTGGGGATTCGTCCACTAATATCATTACACCGCTGATGCCTTATTTCCCGATGATTGTAGTGTTTTGCCAGAAGTATGTGAAATCCACCGGTATTGGTACTTTGGTTGCTTTGATGCTGCCGTACTCAATTGCTTTGCTGATCTGCTGGACCAGCTTTTTAATACTGTACTGGATGCTGGGTTTCCCTTTAGGCATTGACGCCAGTTACGTCTACCCTGCACCTTAAACTGCCGTTTTTAATGGCTTGTGACCTATAAGTTGCGTCACAAGCCATACCCAGCCCTGCTTTTGCCTGCTACCATAGGCACTTTCCAAAGTGCTTAAGAAGCTATGTTTATGCGTATTCCCAGAATTTATCAGCCAGGTAGCATTCCACTGCAACAAGAATTTGCCTTAGCCGAAGACGGTGCCAATCATATAGGCCGTGTGCTGCGGATGCAGCAAGGTGACGAGCTCTGTTTGTTTAACGGTGACGGCCAGAATTATAAGGCTCTAATCACTGCTGTTGAAAAAAAGCAGCTGTTGGTCAAAGCCATCAGCGCAGCTGATAATCCAGTGGAATCTCCCCTCAAACTGCATTTAGGACAGGGTATTTCCCGTGGTGACCGGATGGATTTTGTGATCCAGAAAGCGGTTGAACTGGGCGTCACTGAAATCACCCCGCTTTTTACTGAACGTTGTGGCGTAAAACTGGATGCAGAGCGTCTGGCTAAACGTACAGAACAATGGCAAAAAATTGCGATAGCGGCTTGTGAGCAGTCAGGCCGTAGTGTAGTGCCACTTGTACACTCAGCTTTGCAGTTACATAAATGGCTGGCACAAGAGACAAAAGATTTAAAGCTGACCTTGGATCCATGGACTTCAGACTCCATTAAGACCATAACAGGTAGTCAGGCTATTCGTTTAGTGATAGGTCCTGAAGGCGGTTTTACCGATACCGAAGTGACCCAAACCAAAGATGCAGGATTTATGGCCGTTCGTTTAGGCCCTCGGGTATTACGTACAGAAACAGCGGCCTTAACCGCCATCAGCGCATTACAGTTACAATTTGGTGATCTGGCCTGAACAGGATCCAAAAAGGAGTGAAGATGATTAAATTAGGCATAGTGATGGATCCAATCGCGGACATCAATATCAAAAAGGACTCCAGTTTTGCCATGTTATTGCAGGCACAGTCCCGTGGTTATCAGCTGCATTACATGGAAATGAATGACCTGTATTTAATTGAAGGTCAGGCTCGTGCCCGCACCCGTTTGTTATCTGTGCAGCAAAATGGCGAACATTGGTACGATTTTGGTGGCGCTCAGGACATCGCTTTATCAGATTTAGACGTGATCTTGATGCGTAAAGATCCACCTTTTGACACTGAATTTATTTACGCCACTTATATTCTGGAAAGAGCGGAAGATGAAGGCACGCTGATTGTAAATAAACCTCAAAGCCTGCGCGACGCCAACGAAAAGCTTTACACCAGTTGGTTTGCACAACATACGCCAAAAACTCTGGTGACCCGCGACGCAGCGCGCCTAAAGGCGTTTTATCAGCAAGAGCAGGATGTCATTTTAAAACCCTTGGATGGCATGGGTGGTGCTTCGATTTTCCGTTTAAAACCGGACGATGCCAACGTCAGCGTCATTATTGAAACCCTGACAGAGCATGGTAGCCGTTATGCCATGGCGCAAAAGTTTATTCCGGAAATTAAAGACGGTGATAAAAGGGTGCTGGTAGTGAACGGTGAACCTGTGCCTTATTGCTTAGCTCGTATTCCGGCCAGCGGTGAAACCCGTGGCAACTTAGCGGCAGGTGGTCGTGGTGAAGCTCGTCCTTTAACAGAAAGCGACTGGGCTATAGCCAGAGCTGTAGGTCCAACCCTTAAAGCCAAAGGTCTGATTTTTGTTGGTCTTGATATTATTGGTGATCGGTTGACTGAAATTAATGTCACAAGCCCAACCTGTATCCGCGAAATTGAAGCAGCCTTTCCAGTGAATATCACTGGCATGTTATTTGACCAGATTGAACTACTGTTAAAGCAGAATCAGTTATCAAAGCAAAACTAAATCAGGTCCTAAGGCGGTTATATGGACAATTTCCAGAATCATTTATTGATTGCAATGCCGGGTCTTGACGACCCGATGTTTAAACGCAGCGTCACTTATATTTGTGAGCACAATGCGGAAGGTGCTATGGGTATAGTGATTAACCACCCTATGCCAGTCAAGGTCACTGAACTGCTAAGCCAGCTGCAGATTGAGCATGATACAGAATGCACAGCTGCTAACGCCCATGTATGTGCAGGTGGTCCTGTGCAAAGCGACAGAGGTTTTGTGCTGCACACACCAAAAGAAGGTTACACCAGCAGCATGCGGCTGAATAACGATCTGATGGTCACTACGTCCCGCGATATTTTGGAAAAACTCACCACAGAGGACGCGCCGGAGAAGTTTATTCTGGCCCTGGGTTATGCTGGCTGGAGTGCTGGCCAACTGGAAAAAGAAATGGCAGAAAACAGCTGGCTGATGATACCGGCCGACAACAACATTATTTTTGAAATGAGCCATGCCGAAAAATGGCAAGGTGCGGCACATGCCATGGGCATTGAAGTCTGGCAATTAAGCCCAGAAGCAGGTCACGCCTGATGAGTAGTAGCGTCACCGTATTAGCTTTTGACTATGGCTTAAAAAGTATCGGCGTGGCTGTAGGTCAAAGCATGACAGGCACAGCCACTATGCTCAAAGCATTGAAAGCTCAGGACGGCATTCCAAATTGGGATCAAATCGAAGCACTAATTAAAGAATGGCAACCTAAACTCCTGGTGGTAGGTTTGCCGTTGAATATGGACGGCACTGAACAGCCTTTCACAGCCCGCGTGCATAAATTTGTTAATCGCCTGCATGGTCGTTATGGCCTGCAGGTAAAAACTCAGGATGAGCGTTTAACTACGGTAGACGCCCGTTCACAGCTGTTTGCTGAAGGTGGTTTTAAAAAACTCAGTAAAGAGTTGGTTGATAGTTTGTCAGCCAAACTGATTTTAGAAAGCTGGTTTGAAAATGGCGGCGCTTATGGCGATTAAAACCGGCTTCTATCGCCACTACAAAGGCCCTTTGTATCAGGTGCTGTCACTGGTGCGACACAGCGAAACCAATGAAGAACTGGTGTTATACCGCGCTTTATACGGCGACTTTGGCTTGTGGGTAAGGCCACTGGAGATGTTTATCAGCAATGTTGAAGTGGCTGGTGAACTGGTGCCCCGCTTTAGTTTTGTCTCAGAACAAGTTCCTGCGGAATTAGGCAATTTACCTGAGTTCCCGCCTCTTTCCTGATCAGTCTGAACCTGGAACACCTCAACGCCACTAGCACTGAGCCCTGCCTGCGGGGCTTTTTTGTTTTTTGTTATCACCTTGATAAAACAAGCCCTTGTGTCTAAGTTCAAAACATAGCATTTAAGGTGTACTGACATGGAATCAAGTTCTGAACTAAAAGCTCTGGCACTGGATGCGCTCATTCACACCCTGCCAACGGGCATAGCAGTGTTAGACAAATCCTTTCGTTATATCAGCATCAACTCAATTTTGGCCGAATTTAACGGTGTTGCGATAGAACAGCATTTAGGGCGGACTGTGGCAGAGGTATTGCCTGCTCTGGCTGAAACTATTATGCCGCTACTGGAGCAAGTGCGGGATACAGGTAAAGCCTTACTCAACTTCAGCGTACTAGCAGATGACAATAGCGGCCTTAAGCAGTCGCAATGGTCTGGTTCATACATTCCACTCTTTAATGCCGAACATCAGCTTTGTGGCATAGCTGTGGTTGCGCTGAATAGCACCATGGACTGGTTTGTGCAGCAAACACGCAAAGATGATTTGGAGCGTTTGCGAAAGATTCTCGACAATATGTTCACTTTTGTAGGAATTTTGTCACCGGACGGTACCTTACTCGATTCTAACAGCCCGCCACTGCTGCTGGCAGGCATTACTCTGGAGCAAGTACAGCATAAAAAATTCTGGGACTGCTTCTGGTGGCAACACGATACTGAGTCAGCCAGACGAATAAAAAAAGCGGTGGAAGATGCAAGAGTAGGCATCATTAGCCGTTTTGATATTACAGCTCAAATGAAACACGACATCGTTATTATCGACTTTATGATGGCTCCTGTTTATGACGATCATCAGCAGCTGAGTTTCCTGGTACCTTCCGGTATCGAAATTACCAGCAGAAAACGAAGCGAACAGGAATTGCAGGATAGCGAAACCCGATTTCGCCGGGTATTTGACAGCACTGCAGATGGCTTGGTGTCTATTGACGCTCATGGTCTGATCACACTTGCAAACACCAGAGCCTTGCAAATGTTTGGCTATGAAGCTGGCCAGTTGACGGGCTTGCCGATAGAAATTCTGTTACCAGACCGATACCAAAAGCATCACCCCCAATTACGTCAGGGCTTTATGCTCGACCCTACCACCAGGCCTATGGGGCAGCACAGAGAGCTGTACGCCAAACGCAAAGACGACTCGGAGTTTCCGGTGGAAATAGGTCTTACCTATCTCGAAGGCGATAAAAAAACGGCTGTGCTGGCCACCATCACCGATGTATCAGCGGCTAAAGAAGCGCAGCAAAACCTGCAAAGTATCATTGATGAAAAAACAGCCTTGCTGGCTGAACGCACCTTATTGCTGAACGAAGTGCACCACAGAGTAAAAAACAACCTGCAAATTGTATCCAGCCTGTTAAGCTTACGATCGCGTGGTGCAACTCCCGAATTAAAACAAGTGCTGCTTGAAAGTCAGTTGCGGGTTCGCACTATGGCACTGACTCACCAGTTACTGTACGAAAAACGTGACTTCTCGTCAGTTCCATTAGCTAATTATTTGCGACAACTTTGCCAGTTAGTCAGACAAACCCTGACCAACACTGATTTTATTAGTTTTGAGTTGACGGAAATGGATGAGCAGATACTACTCGCACTTGAACAAGCCATTCCATGCGGTTTGTTAGCCACAGAAATCCTGACTAACAGCATTAAACATGCTTTTCCAGATCAACAAAAAGGCAAAGTGACATTAGCCTTAACACAAAATGAAAACAGAATAACATTGGCGATTGGGGATAACGGCATAGGCTTGCCTGCAAGTATTGAATTAGGTCAAGGCAACTCACTGGGTATGCAATTAATCCCGGCTTTTATCGCACAGTTAGGTGCTCAGATAGAGCTAAGCCGTCATCAGGGCACTCTCTATTCCATTTATTTTTCGTCCAGCAGGGAATAAGGTATGCAGAGTAATATTCTGATTGTTGAAGACGAGTATGTCGTTTCTCTGGATTTAAAAAGCACACTGGAAGATTTAGGTCATAAGGTGACAGGAACAGTAGCCCGTGGTGAAGATGTGGTGGCAAAAGCCCTGGAGTACCCACCGGATTTGGTACTGATGGATATTCAACTGGCAGATAAAATGCGTGGTACTGAAGCAGCTGAACAGTTAAAAAAACGAATGGATGTGCCTGTTATTTTTCTGACCGCTTACTGTGATGAAAATGTGTTGGAGCAGGCCGAAAAGTCTTTTCCACATGGTTATCTGATCAAACCTTTTGACCGTCGTGAACTTGAAGCCTGTATTCGGATGGCCATTATGCGGCATCAGGCGGAACTTAAAGTCAGAAGCTCTGAGCAGCGACTGCAACTGGCGTTGGGTGCAGCTAAAATGACTCACTGGCAACTGAATTTGTCGACAGACCACCTGGAAATAGACGGTGATTTTGACGATATACTCCCCACTAAACCCGCCTCAACCGCGGGGCTTTCTCAGTTAAAAGCCATATTGGCTGGCACTGAACATCAGCGTTTATCACGACTTTTTGCCCGTAAGCGGGATTTTAATGCAGTCTTTATGTCCGCTCAGAGTAAACCGCTTCGTTACATCGAATTATTTGGCCATTTTCAGACCTCACAAAATCAGCAGTTGATCAGCGGACTACTGCGCGATGTCACTCATAAACAAAAAGAAGAGCTGCAATTACGCCAGGCAAGTACTGTATTTAAAACCACATCAGAAGCGATTTTAGTGCTGGATGAAGCTGGTCAGGTCTTGTCGGCAAATCCGGCTTTTAGTCTGGTGACAGGCTACGCGGAAGCTGAAGTCCGAGGCCTGAAACCAGATGATTTTTTATATCCAAAGCACCAAACCTCCCCTGTCTCTGTTCGATTGCAAGAATTAAGCTCCAGCCACTGGAGCGGAGAAGTAGAATCCAAGCGCAAAGATGGCTCCCTGTTTCCCACCTGGCAGCACCTGTGCAAGGTTCGCTCACCGATGAGCAAAGGAGCTATTAGTCATTACGTTGTGATGTTTTCTGATATCTCTGCGCTACGTCGTGCCGAGGAAAACCTGGCAACTCTGGCTTTCAGTGACCATTTAACCGGGCTTGGCAACAGGGTGAAATTGGAAAAAATGTTGAAAACTGAACTGGTAAGGGCCAGCAGAAATCAAAGTATGTTAGGTATTTTGTATCTGGATTTAGATGGTTTTAAGCTGGTCAACGACACCTTAGGCCATCACGCCGGTGATTTACTATTGCAGGAAGTAGCAGCACGCATCAGCCAGCTAACGCGAGCAGGAGATGTAGCCACTCGGGTAGGCGGTGACGAGTTTGTACTGGTGGTCCCCGATATCCGTCATCCATCCGATTGTCTGCATATCGCCGAAAAAGTACTGCGCACTCTGGCTCAGGATATTTTGCTGCAGGACAATATAGTCAATGTCTCTGCCAGTATAGGTATTGCCTGCTATCCGGATGACGCGACCAGTTACGAAGAACTATTGAAATGTGCTGACTTAGCCATGTTTGCAGCTAAAGATGACGGTAGAAACAGATTCACATTTTTTAATCCTTTGATGGCAGAAAAAACCAGGCAAAGAGTGCAAATCGAAAAAGATTTGAAAACAGCCTTGTATAAAACAGATGAACTATTGATGTACTACCAACCTATAGTGAGGCTCAAAGATGAAGAGCTCCGAGGTTTTGAAGCACTGATCCGCTGGGCTCATCCCACTATGGGATTTATTCCACCTGACCGCTTTATTAAAGTGGCAGAGCAAAGTGGCTTAATTAATGAAGTCGGTGACTGGGTGCTGCAGCAAGTGTTTAAAGACATTGCAGAACTAATCCAGCGTTATGGCATGGCTATTACTGTTTCTATCAATCTGTCGGTACGGCAACTGGAAGATCAACAACTGGCTGAAAAAATCAGGCTGTTGGCGACTCAATTCGACGTATCTTTGTCTTTGATCTATTTTGAAATTACCGAAACAGCTTTGAGTCAGAGCCAAAGCATGCTCAGCACACTGAAGCAATTACGTTGTCTTGGAGCCCGTATCTCGGTAGATGATTTTGGTACTGGCTATTCTTCTCTGAGCCGGCTACGAGAACTGCCGATTGATTGCTTAAAAATAGACAGAGCTTTTATTGTCAGCCTGGAAAACGATCGCAGCAGCATGGAAATAGTCCGCGCCATCTGCGCCTTAGGTAAAGCCTTGCAGTTAACCATCATCGCCGAAGGTGTTGAAACCAAAGTGCAATTCCAGGCTTTAAAAGAGATAGGCTGTGATAAAGCTCAGGGCTATTTGTTTGGCAGGCCGGGACCACTGAGTTGAGTGATAAGGGCTGGATAGTTCCAGCCCCGAATTAATCATTATCCGTTAAACCCGCCACAGTCACTCCTGACAATAAACCTGAGCCTGTTGTGCCTTCTTTTAGCTTCATCATCAAACGTAAATCGTTTGGCGAATCTGCATAGTGCAAAGCATCGGCATGGCTGATTTGGCCAGTTTTGTATAAATCATACAAAGCCTGGTCAAAGGTCTGCATACCCAGTTCACGGGACTTGCTCATTACAGCTTTGATTTCGCCTATCTCGCCGCGTTTAATTAAATCGGCAATCAGCGGTGAATTCAGCAGCACTTCAATAGCTGCCACCCGTTTTTTACCATCCACAGTAGGCACCAGTTGCTGGGCCACTATGGCGCGTAAATTCAGCGATAAATCAAAGAGTAATTTGCCGTGCTTCTCTTTAGGCACCAAATGCATAATACGGTCTATGCCTTGATTGGCGTTGTTAGCGTGCAAAGTGGCGATACATAGGTGGCCGGTTTCAGCAAAAGACAGCGCGTATTCCATGGTGTCCTGACTACGGATTTCACCTATTAAAATCACATCAGGTGCCTGACGTAACGAGCTTTTCAGCGCCGCTTCAAAGGATTCGGTATCTATCCCCACTTCACGTTGTGTCACCAGGCTTTTTTGGTGATCGTGCACAAATTCAATCGGATCTTCGATGGTTAAAATATGGCCGCGGGCGTTTTGATTGCGATAACCAAGCAAAGCCGCCAGCGAGGTTGATTTACCGGCACCTGTGCCACCGACAAAGAGCACCAGCCCACGTTTGGACATAATAATGTCTTTTAATACAGGCGGCAGGCCTAAATCATCTGCTTTTGGAATAGTGGTGACAATACGACGGACCACCATACCGGCCTGATCCCGTTGCCAAAAAGCCGAGACCCGAAACCGTCCTGCGTCATTGGCTATCGCAAAATTACATTCTTTATCCTGCTGAAACTGAGCCTGTTGTTTTGGTGTCATAGCCGATAACACTAGCGCCAGCGATTGTTCCGGGTTTAATACCTGCTCTGCTATTGGCTGCATTTCACCGTTAATTTTTGCGGACGCAGCAAGGCCTGCGGTGATAAACAAATCCGAAGCACCAGCAGCTACCATTTTGTGTAAATAGTCGATTAAGCCCATTGCTGTTACCCCATCCGGCCCATAGAGCCCATGCTGTTAAAGGAGTTTTTATCCTGAGCTTTAGCCAATGCGTCTTTTTGATTGATCACACCACGGTTAACCAGATTAATCAGGCATTGATCCATGGTTTGCATACCATGGGCGGCACCGGTTTGGATCACTGAGTACATCTGGGCAATTTTATCTTCACGAATTAAATTTCGGATGGCCGGAACCCCCAACATAATTTCATGGGCCGCTACCCTGCCGCCACCGTTTTTCTTCAGCAAGGTTTGTGAAATAACAGCCCGGAGCGATTCAGACAACATAGAGCGCACCATGGCTTTTTCTTCACCTGGGAAGACGTCAATAATCCTGTCTATGGTTTTTGGTGCTGAGGTGGTGTGTAAAGTACCAAACACCAAATGGCCGGTTTCAGCTGCTGTCATCGCCAGACGTATGGTTTCCAAATCACGTAGCTCGCCCACCAGTATCACATCCGGGTCTTCACGCAAGGCTGAGCGCAAGGCATTGCTGAAACTATGAGTATCCCGGTGCACTTCCCGCTGGTTGATTAAACTGAGTTTATTCTGGTGCACAAATTCAATGGGGTCTTCTATCGTCAGAATATGATGGTTTTTACTGGTGTTGATATAGTCAATCATCGCCGCCAGGGTTGTGGATTTACCAGACCCTGTAGGACCAGTCACCAGCACCAGGCCACGCGGGTTGTCCGAAATACTGCGAAACACATCGGGAGCATTTAAATCTTCAAGGCTTAACACATCACTTGGGATGGTCCGAAACACAGCAGCAGCGCCGCGGTTTTGTACAAAAGCATTGACACGGAAACGGGCTAAACCCGGAACTTCAAAAGAAAAGTCGGATTCGAGCTTTTCTTCGTATTCTTTACGCTGACGGTCATTCATAATGTCGTACACCAAAGAGTGCACAGCTTTATGGTCCAAAGCCGGAATATTTAAACGTCGCACATCCCCATCCACCCGGATAAGTGGCGGTACACCGGCTGATAAATGTAGATCCGAAGCTTTATGTTGCACACTAAAGGCGAGTAATTCGGTAATATCCATGATGAAAAGCACTCCAAAGCAAAGGCTAAGAACAGAGTTGATATGACAAACAACATAGCAGAAGCGTTGAAATCAGCCTACAACGCCATCACAGAATTTCAGACAAAACAGCAATTAAACCAACAAAGCCGCCTTATTGCCGTCAGTAAAACCAAACCAGCAGCCTCAGTGGCCGTTGCCTATCAGGCAGGTCAACGCGCTTTTGGTGAAAACTATGTGCAGGAACTGGTCATTAAAGCAACAGAACTGCATCAGCTTGACGGCATAGAGTGGCATTTTATTGGCCCTATTCAGTCGAATAAAACCAAAGACATAGCGCTTTATGCCGACTGGGTGCACAGCATAGACAGACTAAAAATTGCTGAACGTTTATCAACACAGCGCCCTTTGGATAAAGCCCCGCTGCAGGTGCTGCTGCAGGTCAATATCAGTGGCGAAGAGTCCAAATCGGGCATAGAACCTGCGGATTTAATAAATCTAGCAACTCAAGTCGCTAGATTGCCGCAGCTTAAACTCAAAGGCTTAATGGCCATTCCAGAGCCGGGAAAAGGCGCTGAAGCGTTTGCTCAGATGCAAAAACTGTCACTGCAATTGCAACAGCAACATCCTGATGCAAAAGAACTTTCGATGGGCATGTCAGATGACTGGCAAGACGCTCTGCGCTTTGGTTCTACTATGATAAGATTAGGCACGGCCATTTTTGGAGCCAGGGGAACCCCTTCTAATGATTGACAATACTGTTACATTTATCGGCGCTGGTAATATGGCGCAATGTATTATCGGAGGCATGATTCAGCAGGGTTATCCGGCTGAAAATATTATTGCCGCCAACCGCAATGCAGAAAAATTACAGGCGTTAAAAAGCCAATACGGCATTGAAACCACCACAGACAACATCGAAGCTGTGACCAAAGCCGATGTGATAGTGCTGGCGGTGAAACCTCAAATGATGGCCGAAGTCTGTCAGCAAATCATAGAGCAAGCGCCAGAGTCTCAGGAAAAGCTGTTTATCTCTGTCGCTGCTGGTATTTCAATTGAGCGTTTTGAACAGTTATTGGGACAAGTGCGTATTATCCGTGCTATGCCGAATACCCCGGCTTTGGTGGGGTTAGGCGTCACAGGTTTATTTCCAAGCCGCTGCTCTGTCTATGAGCAATCCTTTACCGAAAAGCTGTTTGCTGGCACAGGCAAAACCGTCTGGCTGGAAAAAGAGCAGGACATTAACGCCATTATTGCGGTCACTGGCAGTGCACCGGCCTATTTTTTCTATTTTATGCAGGCCATGCAACAGGTCGCGCAGGAACTGGGCTTTGATGAAAATCAGGCCAAAGCAATGGTGGCGCAAACGGCTCTGGGTGCAGCCACTATGGCCAGTCAGTCCGACTTATCCTTTGAAGCGCTGCGTGCTCAGGTCACCTCCAAAGGCGGCACCACACACGAAGCCATTGAAACTTTTAAACAACATAATCTTGAAAGCATGGTCAAAGACGCCATGTATGCAGCGATACGCCGTGCTGAAGAAATGGCAAAAACTCTTTAAGGATTCATAAATGACCGAAGCATTCTTTTTCCTGTTAAGCAGCCTGATTAAGCTTTATCTGATGGTAGTAATACTGCGGATTTGGCTGCAAAGTGCCAAAGCCGACTTTTACAACCCATTCAGCCAGTTTGTGGTTAAAGCGACGAATCCTGTGATAGTGCCACTGCGCCGGTTTTTACCAAGCTTAGGCCCAGTGGATACCGCCAGCTGGATTTTTGCTTTTGCGATCTGTGTATTGCATGTCGCCATAGTACAGATGCTGCAACTAGGTCAGGTTTTTTACGTGTATTTGCCGCTTAGTGCTCTGGTATTGCTGATCACCGAAGCGCTGCAACTGGCATTCTGGATTTTAGTGATCCGCGCCTTACTGAGCTGGTTCAGTCAGGGCCGTAATCCGGTAGAACTGGTGATGCACCAATTGACTGAACCTTTGTTACGTCCGGTACGCAGAGTTGTGCCAGTCATGGGCGGTCTGGATCTATCGTTGCTGGTGGTACTGCTAGGTATCCAGTTTATCCAGATTTTATTAACCAATATGTTACGTGGTTTCTAAATGCTAACACGGCTGGCCAATGGCGATATCCTGCTGCAATTGCATGTGCAGCCTGGCGCTAGCCGGGATCAGTTTTTAGGCCTGCATGGCGATGCCATCAAAGTGGCGATTAAAGCACCACCTGTAGATGGCAAAGCCAATGCGCATTTACAACAGTTTCTGGCGCAAAGTTTTGACGTGGCAAAACGTCAGGTGCTGCTGGAAAAAGGCGAACTGAGCCGACAGAAAAAATGGCGCATTGTCGCGCCCTGCTCTGTGCCTGACGCCTTACAACCTTATCTGGAGTCCTGATGAAACACTATCTGCTGGCTGCGAGCCTGGTTCTGGCCCTGTTTATAAGCCCACTTCAGGCTGAACAAAAAAAAGTGCTGGGGCCATGGGATGTGCATTACATCGCCTTTGACAGCACCATGCTTGATGCCAAAGTGGCACAAAGTTATCAGTTGCAACGTAGTTTGTATCAGGCGGTGCTGAATATCTCCGTGTTGAACAGCTCTGATCAAAAAGCACAACAAGTGCGGATCAGCGGCACAGCGACAGATTTAACTCAAAAGCAAATTGAACTTGAGTTTCGTGAAGTGAAAGAAGGAGAAGCCATTTATTATCTGGCTCAGGTGCCTGTGCACGACCAAAAACACCTGAAATTTAAGCTGGAGATTTGGCAAGGCACTGAACACCAGCAGTTGGAGTTTTCTCAGGTCTTTTATACCGAATAATCCTCTTTTTACGGCTCAGTATCCCTGAGCCTTTTTGTTTCAAAGGTTTCCCTTATGCAAAAACTTGTTTTAGCCACTGGTAATAAAGGCAAATTAGCCGAGTTATCTGCTCTGCTCGCTCCTTTTGACTGGCAGGTGCTGCCGCAGTCCGACTTTCAGGTGCCAGACGCTATCGAAGATGGCTTAAGTTTTATTGAAAACGCCCTGATTAAAGCCCGTCACGCCAGCCGTTTAACTGGCCTGCCCGCCATAGCTGACGATTCAGGCTTAGCTGTAGATGCCTTAGGCGGTGCACCAGGCATTTATTCAGCCCGTTATGCCGGTGAACATGGCAATGATTTAAAAAACCTGCAGCAGTTGTTGCTTGATTTAAAAGAAGTCCCACAAGGCAAAAGAGCCGCTCAGTTTCACTGTGTGCTGGCTTTTGTCCGCCATGCAGAAGACCCTGTTCCTGTGATAGCCCATGGCATCTGGCATGGCCAGATTGCCTTTGCAGCAGCAGGTTCAGGTGGCTTTGGTTACGACCCTGTTTTTTTACCTGATGATTCAGAGGGTAGTGCCGCTGAATTAACAGCAGAGCAGAAAAAGCAGCTCAGTCACAGAGGCAAAGCCTTGCGTTTATTGGTGTCCTTATTAAAAGGTGAACAATTAAAAGGCGAACAAGGTTGATGAACCTTGCATCAACTACGCAGCTGCAGCTGCCGCCACTGGCGCTTTATATCCATATTCCCTGGTGTATTCAAAAATGCCCTTACTGTGACTTCAACTCCCATGCGGTGAAACAAGGCATTCCAGAGCAGGAATATATCAGCCATTTACTGGCTGATTTACGTCAGGACCTAGGCTATGTGCAGGGCCGCGAAATCAGCTCTATTTTTATTGGCGGCGGCACGCCCAGCACTTTTAGCGGTGAAGGTATTCAGGCCATTTTAGATGGTGTGCGTACAGAGCTTCAGTTGACAAGAGATTGCGAAATCACCATGGAAGCCAACCCTGGCACAGTGGAAGCGGCGCGTTTTGCTGCTTATGTTGCAGCTGGGGTCACCCGTTTTTCCATAGGAGTGCAAAGTTTTCAGGCCGAACAGCTTAAGGCCTTAGGCCGTATTCATAACTGTGACGAAGCGATAAAAGCGGCACAGCTTGCCGCTCAGCTGCCGCTGAAAAGCTTTAATCTGGATTTAATGCACGGCCTGCCCAATCAGGATGTCAAAGGCGCTTTGGCCGATTTACAGCAAGCTATTGATTTAAAACCGCCGCATTTGTCCTGGTATCAGCTGACCATTGAACCTAATACCGCCTTTGCTTCCCGCCCTCCAGTGCTGCCGGAAGACGAAGCCTTGTGGGACATTCAGGAGCAAGGCCACCAGCTGTTACAACAGCATGGCTATACGCAGTACGAAATTTCGGCTTATAGCCAGCCAGGTCAGCAGTGCCGGCATAACCTGAACTACTGGCGTTATGGTGACTATCTGGGTATTGGTTGTGGTGCTCATGGCAAAATCACTCTGCCTGAGACAGGGCAAATTGTCCGGCCTGTCAAAATCAAGCATCCCAAAGGCTATATGGATATCAGTAAAGGTTATCTGGATGAAAGTACTGAAGTGCAGCCTGATGATCGTGCCTTTGAGTTTTTTATGAACCGCTTTCGCTTGCTCGAAGCTTGTCCTAAACAGGATTTCAGCGCTTATACCGGCCTGCCAATCGCAGCAGTCGAGGATGCGCTTGCCAAAGCAGAGCAGCTGGGGTTAATTAACACCACAGAAACGGACTGGCAAATCAGTGCAAAAGGTGCGCGCTACCTGAATGATTTGCTAGAACTATTTATCGACTAATACCCGTCGTTCTTGAAGCTGCAGCTTTGTTGACTGCGCGTTCTCGCCCCAGTCACATAGGTTACTATGCTCCTGGGGACTCGCTCGCTTGTCGTCGCGCTGCAACTCCAATTACTTAGGGTATGGAATTTTCAACCAACTAACTACGACAAATAATGAAGGTCCATTTACTTATGTATTTACGTTACTCAGCTCTGGCGCTGGCGATAAGCCTTGCAACAGTAGCAGGCTGTAAACCGGCCCCAACCCCCATAGATCAAAGCAAAGTGATTGAAGCTACAGTGGTTTTGACAGAAAACCAAAAAGCTGATGCGCTGTTTGAAAGTATTTTCCAGCAGCAAGTAGATAACAGTCCGGAAACCCAGACAGGTTTGGGCCTGAAAACTAACTACGACCAATGGGATGATTTATCTGAAACCCATCGCCAAAAAGAACTGGAGCAAACCAAACAGCAACTGGCACAAGTTAAGGCGCTGAATATGCAAAGCCTCGACAGTGGCCGCCAACTGAGCGTAAAGCTGTTAACAGCGCGACTGCAAGCCCGTTTAGATGACGCCAAATGGGATTTATACAGCTACCCTGTTAATCAAATGTATGGCACTCATTCCAATGTGCCTTCGCTGCTGATTAACCAACACAGTATCAGTGATGAAAGTGACGCCAAAGCCTACATTGGCCGCCTAAAAGGCGTACCTGTTTACTTCAAGCAATTAGAGCAATTGTTGCAAGCCCGCGCTGATGCAAGTGTGTTACCGCCAAAATTTGTGTTTGCTCATGTGATAGGCGCCAGCCGCAATATAATCAGCGGTGCACCTTTTGACGGTGGCAACGACAGTACTTTATTGGCGGATTTCCGTGGCAAAGTGCAGGAATTAAAACTGGAGCAAGCGGAAAAAGATCTGCTGATTAAAGAAGCTGAATTGGCACTGGTTGGCAGCGTAAAGCCTGCTTATGAAAACCTGATCAACTTACTGACCACACTGGAAGAAAAAGCCGGTACTGAAGATGGCGTCTGGCGTTTTAAAGACGGCGATAAATTCTACGCGACCCGTTTAGCCCGCATCACGACTACAGATTACAGCGCTGAAAAAATTCACAATCTGGGTTTATCTGAAGTAGCCCGTATTCATGATGAAATGAAAGCCATTATGAAAAAGGTCGGATTTAAAGGCGATTTACAGCAGTTTTTTGCCTTTATGCGTGACGACCAGCAGTTTTATTACCCGGATACTGCAGAAGGCAAAGCCGCATACTTAGCTGAAGCCACCCGTATTATCGATACCATGAAATCGCGCCTGGACGAGCTTTTTATCGTCAAGCCTAAAGCCGATATGGTGGTAAAAGCGGTCGAGCCTTTCCGCGAACAGTCTGCGGGTAAAGCCTTCTACGAACAACCTTCAATGGACGGCAGTCGCCCTGGTATTTATTACGCCAACCTGTACCGCATGAGTGGTATGCCGAAGTACCAAATGGAAGCTTTGGCTTACCATGAAGGTATTCCGGGCCACCATATGCAAATCGCCATCTCACAGGAACTGGAAAACGTACCTAAGTTCCGCAAGTTTGGTGGTTACACTGCTTATATCGAAGGTTGGGGTTTGTACACTGAGTTCCTGCCCAAAGAGATTGGCATGTATCAGGACCCCTACTCCGACTTCGGCCGTTTAGCTATGGAGCTGTGGCGCGCTTGCCGTTTAGTGGTCGACACCGGTTTGCACGACAAAAAATGGAGCCGCGAACAGGCCATTCAGTATCTGGTCGACAATACGCCAAACTCTAAAGGCGAAGCAGTCAACGCCATTGAGCGTTACATTGTGATGCCAGGCCAAGCCACGGCTTACACTGTTGGCATGCTGAAACTGTTAGAACTGCGCGAAAAAGCCAAAACAGCGCTAGGCGACAAGTTCGATATCCGCCAATTCCATGACGTGGTACTGAAAAACGGTGCTGTGCCTTTGGATGTGCTGGAGCAGCTCGTGGACCAATATATTCAGGCAGCTAAAGCCAAGGCTTAATTGAAGCTCACCGAATATATGCTGTAGGGGCGCCCCTTGTGGGCGCCCGTTTTTATGCCTAAGTTCACATCATTTTTCAGTCTAAGCTGCTCATAACTCGCTAAAACACAGACTGTTTTTCCATAACTCTCCGCTACTGATGCCTCAGGATCCTTATTTAAAATCCCTGTTCTACCCTGCTCAGCTTTTGACCAAATAAGGTAAAGCTATTAAAGGGATTCGTAAGTGATTGCACGTTCCGTTATGCCGCAAACTTCGACACACTATGTTGTATTCACTCTTTGTGGCCTAAGGATTCGCTTTCATGTTTAGCCTAAAACCCTGTCTCCATAACAAAAAATCTCTGTTGGCTTTGTGTTGTGTTGCCGCCTTGTACTGCAGCGCTACAGTGGCAGAAACCGCTGAAAACAAAGCTCAAACCAGTGCCCCCTCAAGCTTTGACAACCCTATTATTAAGTACGATAGCAAAGACCCAACTAACGAAGTGGGTGACTTGATCTACACCGCAGATCCAGCCGCTTTAGTAGTGGGTGATACCTTATACCTGTACAGCACTCATGATGAAGCTGTGCTGGACGGCAAAGATTACCGCATGTACGACTACAGGCTTTGGACCAGCAAGGACTTAGTCAGTTGGCAAAATAAAGGCGCTGTGTTTCGCTACTCTGACTTTGATTGGGCCAGAGGCGATAAGAAAACAGGCAATGCCTATGCCCATCATCTGATCCAACATAAAGATGCCACAGGTAAAACCAAATACTACTTTTATGCCGCAGTAGAAGGCGGCCAAACAGGCGGTCAATTTGGTTTTTCTATCGGAGTCGCAGTCTCAGACAAACCGGAAGGGCCATTTAAAGACCCACGGGGTATGCCGATGATTTTGCTGGAAGATACAGCAAAATACAAAGACCACACCTGGCGCAATATAGACCCGGCGGTATTTGTCGATGACGACGGCAAAGCCTATCTGTATTGGGGCAACCAGCAGTTATGGTGGGTGGAACTGGAAGCTGATTTAGTCCATCTGAAAGGCGAAAGCTACACAGTGGATGCGCAAGGACGGATGCAAAACCGTGACACCAGCAAGGTGAAGATCCATGCGGTAGATACCTTGCCGAACTTCGAAGAAGGCCCTCACCTGTCCAAACATAACGGCATCTATTACTTAGTCTATGCGGCGGGTTTCCCGGAAAGCCTGGCTTATGCCACCAGCTCGTCGGCCACAGGTCCCTGGAAATACCAGGGCATCATTATGGAACCTTTGCCTAACACCACCACGATACATCCGGCGATGTTTGACTTTAACGGCCAGACCTATCTTGCCTACCACAGCGCCGACCTGCCGGGCGGTGGCAATTACCGCCGATCGGTCAGCCTGGACAGAGTGTATTTCAATAAAGACGGCACTATTAAACCCATAATCAGAACGTCCAAGAAACAGTGAGAACGTAAAAAAAGTCGTCCGGGCAGCAACTGACTAGCCTTCTCCAGACCAGTTCGTTGCGGGTAGCGGGCTCCAATTCAGAAGACACAACAAGGAAAGGAACGAAATGAAAAGTAACTTTTTAAATCCTGGCTCCTCACACTTTGGCCTGTTCCGGCAGAGCCTGTTGCTGGCCGCTTGTTTATGGACAGCGCAGGCTGTGGCTCAAGCCAACGATGTAATGACGCCCATAGCCGCGCCCGACCAGAGCAATGCCATAGAACTTGGCACTGGCCCACTGCCGCAAGCCAAGGCGCAAGAATCCTGGCATTCGCAGTACGGCAGTAGATTTGCACGTAACGTTACAGTAGCCACACTTACGCCCTTTTTACCTGATGCAAAAACGGCCAGCGGTGCTGCGGTTATTGTGGCCCCTGGTGGCGGCTTTCGCACTTTGTCGATGGACAACGAAGGCTGGGATGTCGCCAAAGCGCTGGCGAAGCAAGGTGTTGCAGCTTTTGTGCTGAAATACAGATTAAATCAAACCCCGGCCGATATGGCAGCCTTTGAACAAGAAATGGCGCAGATGTTTTCCGGTACTGCGCGCCGCCCGCCCCGTCCTGATCCGGCCGAAATGGCAACTCGTCTGGCACCGCAACTGGAAGATTCAAGCGCCGCCTTTGCGCTCATTCGCAAACGTGCAGCCGAATGGAAGGTCGATCCGGACCGTATTGGTATGATAGGTTTTTCCGCCGGCGCCATGCTGACTATGGCTACTACACTGGTTGGTAAAGACGCCAAACCAGCCTTTATCGCCAATATCTATGGCCCATTGGCTGAAGTTAAAGTACCTGCCGATGCTCCACCACTCTTCGTAGCTCTTGCCGCAGATGATCCATTTTTTGCCAATGGTGATTTTGGTTTGATTAAAAGCTGGCACTTGGCCAAGAAGCCGGTTGAGTTTCACTTTTACGAGCAAGGCGGTCACGGCTTTGGCATGTACCCGAAAGAAACCACCAGTACCGGCTGGTTTGGCGCCTTTAGCAGTTGGCTGAAGATGCACGGCATGATGCAGCCTAAAGCTTAAAAGCCAAACGGCTAATCTGGCCGTCTCCTGTGTATTCACGAAGTCGTTACTGTAGCGGCGCCCCTTGTCGGCGCCGTTTTTCAGATGGTCTGCCGGGCTCCTCACTTTATCCACCTCCTATGGGCCAGCTGTACATCAATCAAGCAAGAGAGATGCATAATGAAAACTATAAAAACCACTCTGTTAGGCGGGCTCTTCATCTTTACACCGCTTGCTCATGCCAACTTTGTCGACGACTTTAATCATTCAGTAGCAGGCTGGCAAAGCCTGACCGGAGATGGCGAGGCGCAGTTAACTTTTATCCCCATGGATGGCTTTGCCCGCATGCAGGTCGATGCCACTAAAGATCAGTACAATATCTATTGGACCATTATCAAACGTGATGTTGCGCCCTCTTTGGATATGGAAAAGCTCAAAAGCCCGGACTACGAACTGCGTGTGGAAGCGCGGGTGCGGGCCAGCCATGCGCCGCGCCGGGTCAACTTTATGATCAACACCCAGCGCACCACGGATTATCACGAACATTTACGCGAATATGATCTGGACCAGACCACAGACTGGCAAGTGATCAGCATGACCACCCGTAATTTAGACGCTGTGCCTGGCGATCAAGTGAATGTGCAACTTGGCGTTACCGACTGGGGGCCAGGCCAATACCATCTCGATGTGGATTATTACCGCGCCGAAGTGGTGCCGGTGAAGAATGCCAAAGCCGATTTAGGCGAACCTCTGGTCTATCATCCGCCTATCCCTGCACTAGAAAGCTTTAAACAGCATCTGAAGGTCAATCAGGATGCCAGCATTAATTCGGCTTTTCCTTTAGTGAACTTCAACAACTGGACTTCCGACAATGCGCGGGTTTTCACAGTCAGTGCCGGGCAATTCCCCTTGCTGCGCTGGGACTTGCAAAGTTTTCGCGGCCAAAAAGCTAATGCAGCCGGCGTATTGGAGCTCACCACCCAGTCACTGCAAAAAGGTGGTAACTACGTCGCAGCTTTGGGTGAGGACTTTGGTATTGAATTCGATAAAGTGCGGGTGTTCGAAATTTTGGCAGGTGATGCAAACTGGCAACAACATAACGTGACCTTCCAGAGTTTTACCCAAGGCAAAACGCTGAAAGCTGCTATTAACGGCCAAATGATTTTTGATACCGAAGTAGCGCCAGCACAAGGCAAAACCCTGGTCACAATCCCCCGTCCTGTGTTGCAACGCCTATTGGATGGCACCACGCGTGGCCTGTTACTGCAGCCTTTAGGTGCGATTAAAGTGTCCTTTTATGACTCTGAGCATGGCGATGGCAGCCAAGCGCCTAAGTTGCATTTCAGTAGCGCGCAATAACCAGCGGAGGCCCCCATGACACGATTTTTTAAACTGCTATCCATACTGCTATCAATGCGGCTTTCAATCACAAAAGTACTGGCGCTCGTTGCTGCACTAGCCCTTGCAGGCTGTTTAGCGCCAGCCACTGACACTGCTGCTTCCAATCAAATCCGTACCTGGCAGATGCAGGAAATTGTACTGCTGGCAGATAAACCTTATGCCAATTATTACACCGAGGTCGATCTCTGGGTGCAGCTAAAAGGGCCAGGTTTTGATAAACGTGTCTATGGCTTTTGGGATGGCGATAACAGGTTTGTGGTGCGTGTGGTGGCCACAGCGCCGGGCCAATGGACCTGGCAAAGTGCGTCTAACCAGCCGGATGATGCGGGTTTAAATGGCCACTCAGGCGCTTTTACCGCTGTGGCATGGACAGCGGCTGAAAAACAACAGAACCCAAACCGGCAAGGTTTTGTCCGGGTAGCAAAAAACGGCCACGCCCTTGAATATGCCGATGGCACACCTTTTTTTATGGTCGGTGATACCTGGCTGGCGGGCAGCACCTGGCGCTTGCCATTTCGTGGCGCCGCCACTTCAGCGGATTACCAACCAGGCCCTGGTATTGGTTTTGAAGATGCCGTGGCTTATCGCAAGCAACAGGGTTTTAACTCGGTCAGTATGATTGCAGCGTTTCCCAATTGGGATGCCGATTTAAACCCCAGCACCCATGCCGATCACAATGGCGTTTACCTGCGCAATGCCTGGGAAAAATTTGGCTACGACGTTGCAAGCGAACAAGGCACAGATGCCTCGGGTGGCGTCAGTTATTGGGGTTCTTTTACCGCCAAAAGTATGCGCGACGAATACGGCCATTTGCCCTTTGCCATGTCGGCACAGCATAAAGGCGTGTCGGACTTTAACCGCATCAACCCGGCCTATTTCCAAAGCCTGGACCGCAAAATGCAGTATTTGTCGCACCAAGGTTTTGTGCCGCTGCTGGAAACTGTGCGCCGCGACGTAGGCCCGTCCTGGCATGCCTACTTTGATTTTAACGAAAGTTTTGCCCGTTATACCCAGTATTTAATTGCGCGTTATGGTGCCAACAATATCGTCTTTAGCGGTATTCATTTAGATTGGATCCCCAAAGACTTCAGCCTGACTGCGGCCCAATTTAACCAAGCCCTGAGCTATCACTTAACAAAATACGGCCCACCGCCTTTTAACCAGCCGATGACAGTGCTGATTGACCGTTCGACCTATGACGCCTTTGGCCATGCCGGGCAAGTGCCCTGGCTGACTATGCACAGCGTGGGCAATAAACCACGGGATCATCGAGTGGGCGCCGCACTGGAAACCCAATTTAAGCTAACGCCGGCTTATCCCACTATTAACTTCGAACCTTATTACACCGGCTGGCTGCACGAAATAAACAAGCCCGCTGGTGAAGAGCCACCCGCCAATTCAGCACGGGATAATTATTTTTCCCGCGCCCAAATGTACGGCTCTGTGCTGTCGGGTGGTTTATCCGGCCATGTGCATGGCACTGCGGCTTATGATTTGACCTCAACCGGAGAACCGGCAGGTGCCAGGCCACAGTTTTGGGATGCGTTAAAGTATGAATCCGCCAGCTATATGCAGCATCTGCAGGCCTTTGTGTTGTCAGAAGGCCGCCGCTATCAGGATTTAGGCTTAGCCTCTGAGGATATTTCGGTGCGCAAAGCCCCAGGCAGCCCGGAAGATGGGCTGGATGGTTGGTCTTATATGATGCGCACCAAAGAAAAGGACCTGGCGCTGCTTTATTTTGAAAACAAAGCTGTGCTGCCAGAGTTAAAAGGCTTCGCCCCAGGTAAAACCTATAGCTTGATATGGTTCGCTCCAATCAATGGTCAATGGCAAAAACCAGTTTCTATAACAGCGAATAATGAAGGTACTTTAGTGCTACCGGGTTTCCCGCAAGATAAACAAATCGCCAGCCGCGACTGGGCAGCAAAAATTTTGTTAGAGCAATAAGGGCTATTGATACCTTAGAAGCGGCGTCAGCTTTGCTGACGTTGCTTTGGACCAGAAACTTTATTTGCCGTAAAAAAGTACCAGTCGAGTTTCGACTTAGCCTTTCCATCAACTGTTTAAGCAGCATCCCCTTCAGTGGCAGGCAAAGAAGCCTGCCACGACCACGTATTATGTTGCTTAGCCATTGTTTGTTGCCGCGCTCAGGTTTTTGGAGTTGTCCGATAAACGCCCTATTCACACAGCTCATTTACATTGACCACTATACGTCCACGCACTTTGCCGTCGATTAAGCGCTGGGCGGTTTCGCACACGGCAGATAACGGGATTTCGCTGGCGACGGCCTCAAGGGTGCCGACATCTAACAATTCAGCCAATCGTGCCCAGGCTTCAATCCGGTCTTGTAATGGCCGCATCACGCTGTCTATACCGGCCAGGGTGATGCCTCTTAAGATAAAAGGCGCCACAGTTCCTGGGAGATCCATGCCCTGGGCTAAACCGCAAGCTGTTACTATGCCACCGTACCTGGTGCTGGCGCAGGCATTGACCAGGGTATGGCTGCCGACCGAATCAATCACGCCAGCCCAGCGCTCTTTTGCCAACGGGCGGCCCGGTTCCGACAAGAGCTGCCGGTCGATAATCTCGTGTGCACCCAGTGCTTTCAAGTAGTCGGCTTCTTCAACCCGGCCAGTGGCGGCCACCACTGTGTAGCCGAGTTTTGCCAACAGCGCGATGGCGTAGCTGCCGACGCCACCGTTGGCACCTGTCACCAGGATTTCGCCAGCATCTGGCGTCACACCATGCTTTTCTAACGCCATCACAGATAACATGGCGGTATAACCTGCGGTGCCAATCGCCATGGCTTGTTTGGCGGATAAGGCTTTGGGGAGTGCAATCAGCCAATCACTGGACAACCTGGCCTGTTGCGCCAGGCCTCCACAGTGCACTTCACCAACACCAAAGCCGTTCAATAGCACCTGATCACCAGTTTTAAACTTACCCGAGGTGCAACTGATCACGCTGCCTGCCAAATCAATGCCTGGGATCATCGGAAATTTCCGCACAACGGGCGATTTACCGGTAATGGCTAACGCATCTTTATAATTCAGTGTGCTGTACGCCACACTGATTAAGGTGTCTCCGTCCATCAGCACTGAGTCGTCCAAGTCCTTTACTGTGGCTGTATAACCTTGTGGGTCTTTTTCAATCAATACGCCTTTAAACATGGTGCCTCCTAAATAGACCGATCGTCTATTAACTAATAAAAAAATTACCCGGCGAAGCGCTGAGTAAAAAGTTCTACGTACTTATCCAGGGGTCTGGTACTTTGCTCCAGCCGTGCACGGCTGACGGCACCTTCCCAGCCGATCCAGAAAAACTCGGCCAGCGCATCGCAGTCGGTATTGACTGCAAGATCACCGGCTGATTGCGCTTCACGCAGACAGCTAGCCACACGGTGCTGCCAGCTTTGGATGGTAGCAATCAGCACGGGCCGAAAGCTCTCTGGCAACAGATCCACTTCCTGACCTAAGTTACCGACCAAGCACCCGCGCTTGAAATGATGCCGGGCTATGCCTTGTTTGGCGTCGTCAACAAAATTGCAAATGCGTTGCATCGGGGTGAAGCCGGTGTTCAGCAAGTGGCTATCGAGCTTGTGGGCAAAGTAGTTGGCGTAGCTGGTCAGTACCGCATGGCCAAAGGCTTCTTTGCTTTGAAAGTAAAAATAAAACGAGCCCTTGGGCACGCCCACTTTTTTCAGGATCTGGTCCAAACCCGACGCGGTAAAACCTAGTTCGGTTAAATGCTCAAGACCGCTTCTGATCAGCTCAGCGCGGATATCACGATTCTGTGCCGCCGATTTTGGTGGCCTACCTCTGCGAGGAGTTGGGGTCAATGTGCTCATGAACTATTTATAGACCAGTCGTCTATAAATTTAAATTAGACTAAGGTCGAAGCTCATTTTTAAACGGAGTTTGGGGTCAGGTCTAATGTGATGACACATAATATTTCAAGTCCGAACTTGTACAATAAACATACAGACCCTATATTTAATCAGGACTAAATTGTTTTAAAAAGAGGGATTTATGAAAAGATTACATAAATGGATAATTTTGGCTTGTTTATTATTAGCCTCACTCATTTCTTATGGCTACGGTTTTACCCAAGCAGTAACTTTCTTTGTCGCAGTAGGTGTAGCTTTGGAGCTTGCATTTTGGTTTGGTATTTTTAGCAAACAACAATCTAGTGAACATTCGCGCAATTAATCTACAACGAACCAGTTTTGGTTTCAGGTCTTGCGCCTTGCCTCAAGATAGTTTGTTGATTTAATTTCAATTACTTATTGAAGGAAAAAGCGGAAAAAATCACAGAAAATAGCTAACAAATCCGTTCTTAATTTAACGTGGCACGATGCAATGTGTGGCCTGCCTCTGATTGCAAGCGCTGATAACAAATAAGTCTGCGTCAATGTATTCGGAGTCGGTCTGCACCTTATTGTTGTGCACACCCGCTATGTTGTTCGTCAATAATCGTCCCATTAAGAATTTCAGCATCTATGTGCTTTCAGCTTTGGTGTCAGGTATTACACCTTGCTCCAAAATACTTTGCTGATTTAGTCGCACTGAGTTTAACGAAAATATGAGCGAAAAAACCTGACGGTTATTGCAGTGCTCACACTATTTCACTTTGGGTCTCCATTTGCGTCAATCCTGGCTTTTTGTGTAAGGTATATGTTTAGCTCAGTTCACAAAAATGCCAGCACCTAACTTGTTGCTTAATTTCGTTCCGAAGGCGATAAGCCCGGTTGGAACGGAACTAAATGCGTCAGGCAGCGGCATCGATATAACCAAGCGCCATAGCTGAGTAATTTCAAGTTCAATTATTTAGGGAGAGCACATAATGAATCAATTAAAAACCTGGTGGAATTCAGTGCCTAAAACTCAGAAGGTGGGCCTGATCGTATTAGCGGCATTTGTTGCTGCTGTTGTTATCATGAGCTTTGGTGTAACTATAGGTTCGTCTGTGGGCAAGGTGATCTAATTTTATTGCCCTGGGTGAAAAGATTATTTTCGTACTACCTAAAGCAGCAGCTAAGCGCACTGCTGGCTCCTGCCAGGGCGTTATCAGGCAGTTTAATAACCCTATCAAGGCCTGTGATGGCTGGTGAACTCGCCTTCAAATTACATTGCTTTTTACAGTAAAAAGCAGCACTCCTACAGGCTGTTTTTATCCATTCGATGATGCTCAAAAATCTCTATGGCGGCTTTTAGAAAACCGAACATGCCAAGGGCCATCACTATGGTGCCGACGGATACATCCTTTAGAATGCCTGGGGCGCTGTAAAAGTAACCGACTAAACCCAGCAGCAAAAACACCAGGATCATCAGGCACATAAGACAGATCATCAGTTTGCCTTTGGCTGGGTTTTGCCAGATGTTTTGCGATAACTTGTTTTGCATTTTGCTGGTGTCCTGCAAGGACGAGAAACTGATGCCAAGGCCCATAAAAATCAGCGCTGTGTTGAGGCTGGTAAAAATTGCAGACGGATTGGCTTTTAGTGCAGCAAAACCTGCCAGATAGGGGCTAAAAGCAAAGTAGAGAGCAGTGAACATCAATGGGTACTGCAGGTAACTCAGGTAATGAAACGCCAGTTTAAAGTTCATGAAATAGTCCCTGTTCGTGTAAGACTCCATGCTCGCCGATTTTCTCTGTGTTGTCAGCTGTAATTTTATTGTTAGATTAAAGTTATACACAAAGGGTAAATAGAGCCCCCTACCCCAACAACCTCTGTCTTAGCGCTCTGGCATAAGTGCGGCTTACTTTAAGCACCTTGCCATTGAGTAAAATAGCCTTGTATTCGGAGTTACTCAGCGGTTGCAGGCTTTCGATATAGCTCAGGTTCACCACTGTCGATTTATGAATACGGACAAACACATCGGGCAGGCGCTCGTCGATCAAGCTTTTGAGCCTGGCCCGCATCACATGGGTTTCGGCTTGGGTGTGCACGCACATATAGTCACCGGCGGCGTCTATCCAGATAATGTCCTGATAAGGAATCAGCTGAATAGGGTTGCGGCCGTCCTGGATCACCAGTTTCTGCCGCTCTATGCAGTATTGTGATTCATTGGCCCCGGTATCTGCGCCAGTCTCGCTGTGTTGCTCCGGGCTTTGCGCTGTATTCTGCTCAAGGCTTGCGCTCTCAGTTTGCGTGATGTCGGCCACAGCTGAAAGCAGTTGCGCTTTGTCAGCACGAATGGCGCTATGTTCGCTCACTCTGGCTATAGCTTCTGCTAATCGTTCCGCTTTCACAGGTTTTAATAAGTAATCCAAAGCCCGTACTTCAAAAGCTTTCACCGCATGTTGATGAAAGGCGGTGACAAAGACGATGGCCGGACACTGTTCGGGCTGTAACTGGCGAATAAGGTCAAAGCCCGTTTGCTCTGGCATTTCGATATCAAGAAAAATCAGGTCAGGCATTTGTGCATCAATGCTGCGAGCGGCTTCAGCAACACTATGGGCTTCGGCTATCACCCGGATCTGCGGAAAAGCCGCCAGCCTCAGTCGCAAGCCTTCAATGGCGGCTGGTTCGTCGTCGACGATCAGCGTATTAATGATGCTCTGACTGTTCACCTTGTTGGCCCGCCTGCTAATTCTTTTGGAATGCTGATTTGTATCCAGGCGCCCTCTTGTTCTCTGTTGCCAAAACTTAAGGTGCTTTGGTTGGGGTAAATCAGCGCTAAACGTTCTTCACAATTCTGTAGGCCTATACCGGTAGATGAGCCGCCCGCGCCGCTCTCTGGCTGGGGACTAAAGCCACAGCCATTGTCCAGCATGCGGATCTGTAACTGGCCATTCTGTTGACTAAAGCTGACTGAAATAGCGTAACTATGTTGCGACATTTTCATGCCATGCTTTAGCGCATTCTCGGCCAGAGGTTGCAGCAATAACGAAGGCACCAGGCAGTTTTTTACCTCTTCATCCGCCACAATGGACAGATCTAATTTATTTCTGAACCTGCACTGCTCGACGTCAAAGTAAGTTTGTAAAATCTGGATTTCTTCCGCCACTGTCACTTTGGCTAAAGGGTCTGTGTATAGGCTGTAACGCAGCAAATCACACAGCTTTTCCAGCATAGACACGGCGTGCTGATTGTCCTGCTTTAAAATTAAGGTGCAAATGGCATTGATGCTGTTAAACATAAAATGCGGATTAAGCTGATAGCGCAGCATTTTTAGCTGAGCTTCTTTAGCCAGGTGAATAGCCTCTGCCGCCTTTTGCCGCTGTTCCATAGTTTCAAAGGTGGCTTTGGAAGCGTAATACAAGGCCGTCCAGGTTAATAAAATAGTTAACGAAGCCGAATTCCAGGTGCCAAAATCAAACCAGGTCATAGTCTGCCAGATCTGGCCATACAGCCATTGCAAGGTCAGCCATTTCCATTGAGTCCAGACCAGGCAACTGCTCAGAATCACCAACAGGTGCCACAGAATTTTTAAGCGGTTTTCCTGCGCACTGATACGGCCATACCAGTGCCGCAGCAGCAAGGTTAAGACAAAACCAAAGCTGGTATCCAATAGCAAATGAGGCAGGCCCACTTGCCAGGGTTCCTGGCTGGGAATTTTTATCATCAAGGCTGTCAGCAAGGCGTAGACAGCCCAGCCGCCACACTGACAGAGCCAGAACAATTGATTACGACTTAACGATTGCAACACTATGTTTTTCCACTTCGAAAGAAACAAAAATGGTGCCGCTGCCGACACCACTTTTTATTTATTAACTGTTGTTCAACACTTTGCTGTGATGAGCCTGATCAGTTGGCACAACCTACCACTATAGTGCCATTGGCTGCTGTGCTCTGTTGCGCAGTCAGCACCATTTCAGCTACAGCCAGGCTATGTTGCCCGCTGGAACTAAAGATCAGAGCATCTGATACGCGTTTTAGCTTAGAGCTATCCGCACAATCCAGCGCAACTTCGACAGTATGCCATACTCCGGCTTTTAATGGTGCCAGAGCTTTGACCAGCGACAGTTCACGCTGACACAGGCCTTGCTGATCACAGAGCACGCCCAGGTTCAGTTCCGCCGGCACTTGCTGATCAACCCGCAAGCTCAGACGCAGGGCTTTGGCTTTGCTGAAATCGTTGGCAGCAACAGGCTTCAGATAACGCAGGCTGGCTGAAGCTTTGGCCGCACTATTCCAGCGCAGCTGTCGACCGTCTTCCTGATAGGACAAGTTGACCGATTGCATCGCCAGGCTTGTACCGTCTGCACTGACACCATAAGGAGTAGTAATCAAAGTGGCGTTTTGCGCAGCGCTGTTGCCACTGCTGTTGTCAGACAGCACCCAGGCCATATCCGCAGCTAAGTTGCGGACAAAAAGTGGCTGTATGCCATCATCGCTGCCAGCGACTGCTACTTTGGAGCCTTGTTCTGTAAATTGGCCCAGGTCTTTCTTGTCGGCATAAGTTAAGCCGTAGCCGTATGCAAACAAGGGGTCATAATTCGCATCGCCTTTATTCAATACAAATTGGTGATCGTACTTAGGCCAGGAGAAACTTAGCTTGCCCTGGAAATCATAACGGGCTTTGCCAGCGTTATCGGCCAGCAGCACGTCCGCCACACCCTGACCTTCTGAACCTGGTAACCAGGCCACGACAAAAGCGTCGGAGGCGTTGATTTCTTTATTGGTCCACAAAGGCCGTCCAGTTAAGAACACTGTGACTACCGGAATGCCCTGCTGTTTTAACTTTTTAATTAAGGCTAAATCAGTCTTGTCGCCATGCTGGTATTCCAGTTGCTGAATATCGCCAAACCATTCGGCATAAGGTTTTTCACCTATCACCACCAGCGCGACATCTGGTTTTTTGCGGTAGTCACCATCGACAGCCAATTCCACCTGACCACCTGCGGCTTCCACCTGCTGGCGTATGCCCTGGTAGATCGACGTGGCATTAGGGAAATCAGCATTGCTGTTGTCTGTGCCCTGCCAGGACACACTCCAGCCGCCAGCCTGTTTGGCAATATTATCTGCACCATCACCAGCCACCAGCACACGGCTTTTCGGCGACAAAGGCAATATCTGCTGGTTGTTTTTCAGCAGCACCAAAGATTTACGTACAGCTTCCCGCGCTAAGTCTTTATGCGCATGACTGTTAAATACCGCATTTGCTCCAGACTCAAGTCGGCTGGACGGTTTACCACGCGACAGCAAACCCCAGCGAATTTTTGCCCGTAAAAAGCGACGCACCGCATCATCAATACGAGCTTGTGGAATAATGCCCTGCTCTACCTGACGAATGGTATTGTGGTAAAAAGCTTCGAAGTGCTCAGGCACCATCAGTACGTCGACACCAGCATTAATAGCACCGGCACACTGCTCTAAATCACAGCCTGCAACAAAGGTATGGGCGTTCCAGTCACTGACGACAAAACCATCAAAACCCATTTGGTTTTTCAGCACATCGGTCAGCAGGTACTTATGACCATGCAAACGCACGCCATTCCAGCTGTTAAAGGACGCCATCACCGACTGCACACCAGCTGCAATAGCTGTCATATAACCTGCGGCGTGAATATCACGCAGGCCTTGTTCGTCAATCAGCGTGTCGCCACGGTCTATGCCTTTTTCAGTACCACCATCACCAACAAAGTGTTTGGCGGTGGCAATGCGGCTATAGCCTTGCAGAAAATCTTTGTCTAAAGTGCCTTGTAAGCCCGACACCATCTGGCCAGCATAAGCTTTCACTATGGCGGGATCTTCTGAGTAACTCTCATAAGTGCGGCCCCAACGGTCATCCCGCACTACGGCGACCGTAGGTGCAAAACTCCATTCAATACCTGTAGCTGCGACTTCTTTGGCTGTGGCTACCCCTATACGGTGGATCAGTTCCGGATCATGGGCTGCACCCAAGCCAATATTGTGTGGAAACAAAGTAGCGCCATAGACATTGCTGTGGCCATGCATGGCGTCTGTGCCCCAAATGGTTGGGATCCGGCTACCGTCCTGACTGGCATCCACCGAAGCTTCATACATTTCGTCGGCGTATTTTAACCAGACGTCCGTTGTCGCTTGTTTTCGACCATAAGGCGCAGTATTGCCGCCGTTCAGGTAAGAACCAAAGCCGTACTTACGCATTTGCGCGACGGACATATAGCCAATTTCCGGCTGGATCATCTGCGCCACTTTTTGCTGCAGAGTCATACGTGCCAGGATCTGGTCCAGCATTTTTTCCAACTCTGGGTCGCGCTTTAAGCCGGTATTAACAAAAGGCCACTGCACTGCAGAGGATGCGTTTTTGTTCTCTGTGGTGCTTGAGCTTTGAGTATCAGCTGCTGTGGCATAAGCCGTAGTTGCCAAAGCTAAGCCCAGTAATGCCAGTTTTTGCTTGTTGTGGATGGTTTTTATAAGAGTTTTACTGCTCTTAGTACTGATCATAAACATCTTCCTTCGCGTGGTCACAACGCTCCACCAGGCCAGGTGTTAAGCGCCGGATAAAAAGAAACCGCTCAGTACGACGGAGCGGTTTCTGCATTAGTAAGAAAGCTTAGAAATTAAAGCCTGCTCTCACCCCGTAATACCTTGGCATATTAAAACTGCCTTTCGGGAAGCCTTTGCCTGTGTTACTCCATTGCTGGACAGTTTCGTCTGTGGCATTGCTGACAAAGAGTTCAGCAAACCAGACCTGGCCGACCGGCTCATATTTCAGTGAAGCATTGGCTATGGTATGAGCGTCTCTGCGATCGTCTATGTAAGCAACGGCTTCGTCAGATACGGCAAAGTCCATATCGTCCAGATGTCTGTCAACGTTCCAGATGGTGTTGTAAGACTTATCTTTCCAGCTCACATTAAACCAGCCGTGGATAAAACCGTAGCTGCCCAAATCAAAGCTATGGGTGTAACTTAAATTGGCTGTGTATTTTGGCACCATTGCCAGCTGATTGCCTTTCAGGTTCGTGGTCAGCATGCTGTTTTCAGGGTCAATAGACTCTTCATAGGACAGAGCAAACAAGTACTCTGGGTCATAGTCCCACTTGGTGATCCAGTCTTCAGTCACCCGGGCGTCCGTGTAAGTGACATAACCATTAATACGGCCACTTGGGTACGGTTTCCAGTCAAATTCCAGCTCTAAGCCTTTAATGGTTGAACCCGGTACGTTTTGGGTGTAGTACGCCACCACTGGCATATTGCGGTAATCCAGCACAGGCTGACCGTTTTGGTCCAGCACCGGGCTGCCATCCGGGTTTTCAACCGGCGCCAGACGTTCCACAGTACCAACAGAACCCACTGAGGCATACTGCATATCTGTGTAGTCGGTATAGAAGAATACAGCTTGTAAGTTCAGTGAGTTATTTAACAAGCTGGTTTTTGTACCCAGCTCATAGGTGACAACCTGTTCAGGGTCGAACTGGGTTTCAATACGTTGTACCTGACCTGTTCTGTCATTGACCACTTCAAACACATCGCCTATACCACCGGCTTTAAAGCCTGAAGCCACATAACCGTAGACCATAGTGTTTTCAGTCAGATCATAGTCCAGACCTAAACGGAAATCGTGGTTGCGCCAGCTGCCTTTGTTGTCATTAGCGAAAGACGATTTATAGATAGACGGATCTTCAAAGGCATTGGTTGGCAGATCGGATAACACAGTGCGGTTATACCAGCCCGGTGCACAACCATCGGCATTGGAACAACGTAAAGTACGGCCGCCTTTGTCTTCTTTGGTTTCGTCACTGAAACGGTAACCTAAAGTCAGGTGCAGATCAGAAGTTAAGTTGTACGTCGCCTGACCGAAAACCGCCAAAGCGTCGGTAGAACGGTCGGGTTGATCCCAAAACGCCTTGTCATCCATAGGGTTGTCGTAATAACCCACAGTAGTGGTTTTTTCATGGAACAGGTTCACACCCGCAATCCAGACTAAATCACCCAACTCATCCGACTGCAGTTGCAGCTCAGTGGAATACGAACGCGCGCCTGTACCGTCGAGGAAAAACATAGCGCCATCCCAAACATCCAGACCTGTCTCAATATCCTGAGCTGACTGGCGTTTCATATCTTCATAGCCAGCCAACCAGACCAGATCTAACTCGTCGGTCAGTTCATAGTTTAAGGTGTTGCGCAGGTAAGTGATGTCTAACTCCAGTTTACCCGGCACGTTGACTACGGCCTGATAAGTGTTGTCGCTTGGTAAAAAGTTGGAACAGTCGCCACCTAATTCTGTAGGTCTGCCACGTAATTTATCGCAGTTCACCATGTCAGTAGAGCCGGCGCTGTCGTTTTTGTAGTACTGGAACACCGTATGGTTGGAGAAATTACCTGCCGCAGGTTCCCACAAAGTGCTGACGCGGAATGAGTGTTCGTTGGCGTTATTGTAGAAATCGCTTTTATCCGCTGCAGTTAAAGCCCGGACTTTTTGCGCTTCTGGATCTGTGCCAGCCGCGTCTATCCACCAGTTTTCGCGCTGGGTTAAGGTTTGGCCTATGCCCTGATAAGAACCTTCGGCAATAACCGGAGCATCCAGCACACCAGCTGGCAGGTAACGGGTGTCGTATTGGTTCGGGTCGAAGTAGCCTTCAACATAAGAATCACGTTTTAAGCCTTTGCCGGAAAAACGCACAGCAAAATCATCGGACACCGCCAGGTTAAACATGCCGCCGACACTTTTGGCATTAAATTTACCCATTTCGGTATTCAGGTTACCAAAGGTGCTGCTCATATCCGGCTTGGCGGTCAGTACGTTAATGCTACCGACTGTAGAGTTACGGCCAAATAACGTACCTTGTGGGCCACGCAAAGCTTCAACCCGCTCTACGTCATACATCAGCGCCAAAGCGCCCTGCATACGTGGGGAATAAATACCGTCCAGGTGCACGCCTACGGCAGGGTCACCCAGTTCAGTAATGTTGGTGGAACGAATACCACGCATGGTAATAACCGGAGCCGCCTGCTCTGAGGAGACGGCAATATCCAGACCCGGCACTAAATTGGCGATATCCACCACATTGTTGACGCCGCTTTGTTGCAGTTGAGCTTCACTCAGGGCTGAAATAGCCACCGGAGTTTCCATCAGTTTGGTTTTGCGTTTGGTAGCCGTGACTGAAATGACTTCCAGTTCGGTTTCATTGGCAACGGCTTGAGTTTGAGTAGTTGCGGTATTATTGACTTCTGCCTGCTGCGCCGCAGCAGAAAAAGCGCATGCCATCGCTATCGCAAGCGAAAGTGCGTTACGTTTATGCATTTTCTAACCCCTGTCTGTAGTTTTTTGCTTTTGTTTTTATGGCAAACAAAACAGCTGGGTTTGCCACAGCTCTAACCTTAATGGCAGGCGAAAGCCAGAGAAACAGAGATTCGACAAGGCGAGTTGGTCACACTACAACACGACTTATATTGGTCTGTCAGGGAGTCATTGGCGCAAAATAGTAGGTCAGACGTCTGTTAAACACAGCGCTGTGCTGGCTGTACTAATAGAGTTCGGGGCAGTTTGAACAGGCTTAACTTGGCGACTTAGTAGCCTTTAGTTACACTAGCCAGAGTCAGGGGAAATGACCTGTGATGGCTTTATTCTGTATCTCAGTTTTTGATCCGTTTTCCAGCCGCTCTAACATCTTGTGGGGATAGCCATTTGATCCGAACTCTTTTATTCACTCTGGCTACATGCCTGATAGCAGCACAGGCCATGGCCGCCGACATTATGGCGCTGTGGGACTACAAAAATCCTGCCCTGAGCGAGCAGCGATTTAGGGATGCCCTTGCCACTGCACGCGGTGATGAAGCCCTGATACTGCACACCCAGATAGCACGGACTTATGTGTTCAGAAAAGACTTCCAAAAAGCCAGAGACATACTACAACCCGTTGAATTACAGCTGCAATCTGCCGGAGCAGAAGTTCAGGTGCGCTACTGGCTCGAACTAGGCAGAACCTATGCCTCGCATCAACATTCAGAGCAATCACAAACACCGGAAGCAAAAGACAGCGCCCGCCTTGCCTTTGACAAAGCTCTGGCTACTGCGCAACAAGCACGGCTTGATGGGCTGGCCATTGACGCTATGCACATGTTTGTGTTCGTTGATACAGCTGCTGAAGATCAGCTCAAACGTGGCAAACAAGCCTTGGCCTTGGTTGAAGCATCGCAGCAGCCAGAAGCGAAACGCTGGGAGGCCTCAGTTCGCAGCAATCTTGGTGAAGCACTGTACGAGCTGGGGCGTTATGACGAAGCACTCTTTCAATTTAAACAAACTGCGCTGCTGCGGGAACAAGCCTCAAATCCCACAGCAGCCAGAGACGCTCATTGGCATGTTGCCCGTGTACTGCGCATGCAAAAACATTATGAGCAGGCTCTTGCGATACAACTGGGTCTTGAACGCGACAGCGAAGCCATGGGAGATCCTAAGCATTACATTTTTGAAGAGCTTGCACTGCTCTACCGGGCTTTAGGCTCGGAAGAACGTGCAAAACATTACACTGCACTTGCCAAAGCGCAGTCCATTTAATTCGGGTAGCAAGGGTTTAGCGACACTGAAGCAGTTTGTCGCTAAGGGCGGGAGCTGAAAAGCTTTGTTGTCGGGTCTAATGTGATGGCTCCTACAAGACTTGCCCCTGATGGTTGCAAATCCAGTAAAGATTTGGATTGTTGCTAGTGCATCAGCTACTGGCTACAATGCCTCTAAGTCAGGAACCGGAGAAAGTTATGAGTGTGGTTGTTAAAAAAGTCTCGCAAGCAAAACGTAAAGATCCCCTGATTGATTTTGCCAGCCTTACCACAGTAGGCAGACAGGCATCAAAAGCAGCGCGTGAAAGAGCACTGGAAAATGGAGTGAGCTTTACTTTTGCTCAACACGGGATGATCAAACGTCGCCATCCGGATGGTCGTACTGAAATTATTCGCCCTATGGCTAACGCCAATGATTTCCCTACGCTTGAACAGGATTTATGCCGCGATTGATGCTGCATTTATATCTGTAAACCTCAACCTTTCAGTTCGAATATCAGCACGATTCAAACCTATATCAGGCCAAACTTCGCCTTAGTTCCACGCAAAAAATCAAAAGTATTAATACAGCTAACACCAAACTGCTTACAGATATTGGGCACTTTCACTTTTTTTGTGGTATCGCTCACCAAGCTTTCATGGGTCACTACCACCGCACCAGTCACCATAGCTTTGGCAATTAACCAAGGATCGGCTTTTTCAAGAAACTTGTCACGATTGCCAGGATTAAAGTTTTGAGCCATCACATAGTCGATGATGGCAATATAGGCGGTCTGGGTGGCATCATCATCGTTGGCAATAAACTGAACACCTCTCGCTTTCACCCAATCCGCTAGCGCGTCATTGCCCTCTTTTAATTCACGGCCAATCATGTCGATACTGCAAGCAACACCAGCTGCAAACTGTTTGTCCAACCACTCCCAATAAGCAGGGCAAAACTCCATGTCGTAATAAGAGTTTTTGGCCTCAATATAGGTATTTGCATCCAGCAGATAAATCAAAAGCCCAGCTCCTGTGCAAATTTAGCAACACTGGCAGGCTTCATTCCGAGCATCCAACCAGCATCTCTAAGCAAAAGTTTGCCATTTAACGCTTCACTAACCACAGCTTTTGAGAACAGCTGACTGATTTGAGCTTTTTTGGTTTTGAAGTAAGTCGGACCACCGACTTCAGTTTGTCTTTCTTGATAGGCGTCAGTTTGAGCCTTTATGTAAGCCCCATATTCATCCTGACGAATCAACCCTAGTGTCAGTGCTTTTCTTGCCAATGCCCAGGTACTGACATGAAACTGAGCTTCCAGCTCTGGAAGATTTTTTTGCCACAGCTCAAGGTCTTTTCGCCAGTGCCGTAAAAATTCATCCGTAGGTACTAACATCTCAGCCGCCACTGCATTACAGAACTGCTCTTCAACACGATGACTGTTCGCATTGCCGTCAGACACACCGGTCTGCCCAATCCAGATATGACATAACTCGTGGATCAGCGTAAACAACCTTGCACCGGGCGCATCAGCATGATTAATAAAGATAATAGGGGCAAATTCATCACAAAGTGTGAAACCACGAAACTCGTCGACACTAAAAGGCCTGCTATGGTGCCACAAGCTGGATTGCCTCATGACTAAGATACCCAAGCGCTCAATTCGCTGAACTAAATCACGATAGTACTCCACCCAGGTTCCACGTTTCGGGTGCGGTGGAATTTGCAGTTTTGCGCGCATATCAGCCACAACAGCGGCCACACCCTGGTCAATACGAAAACTGCCAACCACATCAACAGGCAACAACAGTTGATTGCGAGCATAGTCACGATACCAATCCTGGCATTCCAGCATAATTTTAAGGAGGTCGATCAACTCAGCACTTGGACGACGCAGTTCAGCAGAACCCACGGTACGTAAATCAGGGATTGGCAGATTTTCAACAGGGGGCTGATGCAGGAACAAATATCCAAAAGGCACATGGGCTTTGTCAGCAAATGCCATAGCCTGCACAAAGGTCAGTTCGCGTTCACCAGCCTCCCATTGCATCAATTTCTCATCAATCACGCCAAGTTTTTGCGCAAATTCAGGCAAAGTAAAACCAGAACGCTCACGCGCCCAAGTTAGCATTGCTTTGTTGATTTTTGCGTTGCTCATTATGACTCCAATTACTGTTGCACAAAGGTTACCCAGAAAGGCCATATAATTCCAGCTTTGGGCAGTATTTTAGTCATGTTCAGGTAGCAGACTTAGTTTGTTAACGGCTAATGCTTCAGCGGTTGTGCTGAGGTACAAATTTCATAAGTCACATACTGCCTGTCTGGATTTTGTTAACCATGGTTTTAGAAATAGGTGTTGAAATAGAGGTACATCAGCGTTAGGTTGGTATCTGCGTCAACGAAAAAAGCCAAACTTTAAGGCTCAGGGCATAAAGAAAGAGCTTACAACCAGTTTTCTTAGTCTACATAAACTCAGTAACTTGGTATTTTTGGTTGGAATTAGGGATGTTTCATGACCAACATAAATCAAACTCCTTCACTCGCTGGTAGCGCCATACTGGTATTGGATGATCAAGAATATTCTGCGTCGTTTGCGCTACATTACCGTGTTGATCAAGTTTATGATTTCTTTGTTCTACTAAAAGGTTTGCCAAAAAATCTTATGCTCTCAGTGGCATCTGAAGGCAAGCCCATCAAAGTCGTTTTGGAGCATCGTCCCGAGACGATTTTTAACATCAAACAAGTAAAAGATAATCAGCTTTGGTGTAAGCCTGTCAATGGTGTCATTGATGATCTCAGTGTTGAGACAACAGAAATTACTGAAGTCAGAGCATGTCTGATAAACTTTCGCTTTGTTCTTAGTAAAGCATCAGAAGATAATTACTCCCTAAAGGATGAGACTGGCTCTTACCGTTTGGGAAGTACCTATTTCGAGATGTCTGGATTCAGGGTAGAAATAAGATGTACCAAGGATACTGAACTAGCTCATAAGCAGCTACGTCAAGATGGTGGTTTTGCAGTTACACATTTACTGAAATTTAAACCAACCAATCAAAAAACAATGTCGCCAAAAGAACTGAATATGTTTCTGACAACTCTTCATCAAGTTCTCGGATTTGCCAACGGTGCTTGGGTTGGAATTCACGATATAAAGGGTTTCAATTCCAAGGGAAATGTAAGCTACTTTCCAATAAAAAACTATTTATGCACCAGACATCAAGGTCGTTTCGGCTGGTTTAATGCATATCATGGCAATGTCCTAAGATCACTTGCGCCAAAGCTTTCTGAGTTCCTGAACAAACAGGAAACTGCTGATATTTTTGATCGCGCACTTTATTGGTACGTAAGAGCAAATAACTCTGATGGCACCGGAATCGATACAAGTATTATTCTAGCAACAACAGGTCTGGAATTGCTCACAGAATACTCGAGTGAAAAATTCGGGAAAAGTGTACCAAGCAATAATGGGCGGAAGCCGCCCTTGGGCAATAAAATTCGCGCTGCTGCTTTGTTCCACAATATACCAATAAACATTGACAAAATAACAAGCCCCCAATCTTTTGCGTTGAAACTTATAAATCAATGGGAAGATATACCTACAGTGATCGTCAAATACAGGAACGATCTGGTTCATCCGAAAGCAAAAATAAAATCAGATGATCCGCACGCGCTGACCATAGAGATTTGGCGATTATCAGTTTGGTATTTAGAGCTATTTATTCTTCGAATAATTGGCTACGACAGTTTTTATTCAAACAGGCTGAAAACAACGCACATCGATGAAGTAGAACTAATGCCATGGGCACCAGAATAATTAATATTGGTTAATAACAATTATATAAAAAGTCACCTAATGATCAGCATTCAAGTTTCTAAACCTTATGTCTGGCCCATCAGATTGGTTTTTATTGCTCTGGCTTTTGTTGTTGCTGATCTGATTTTGGAGAAAATTGCACAGGGTTATGTCATTTCTTCCGAGGGCACCAAGTATCTGGCAGGAACTACAGTGTTTTATACCAGCCTACTGAAATATCTAGCCCTGGATTTTGTTTTGATCCTTTTTGCTGTTCGCACAATTCCAAAAGAGCATGAGCAAGAAAAAATAAACTAACCGCTATTCAAAAATACGCTGGCTTTTGCAGATGCCGAGACACAAACTTCTGCTGCTTTTTCCATCAAACTCTTTAATCTAAGTCCAAGATCCGCAACAGCAATTGCATTCTTGTAGCCTTTTTGCTTATGCTGCCAAAAGTAATCCAAAGGCCAGCAGCATGATAGAACTTCACCAGTATTGTCCGGAGCAAAAACAATGGCAGATCAGCGATTTTCAGGCGCTGCGTTACCCTTTGTTATCCGAGACAAAAATCTGGATCAATTTAACGGCCGCCAATCAAATGGAACAGCGACAGGTGCTGGAGTTTTTCCGGATTCACCCTGTAATAGCTGAGGATTTTTTACGCGAACGTCATCCACCAAAGATGGAGTTTAGTGACAGCTTCAGCTTGTTGATTTTGCGTGGGTTTTCAGGCCCCGATTTCAGTGACTACCCAGGCCATAGCCAAATCTCAGTGCTGTTTAACGATCAGGTGATTCTGGTGAAATACCATAGCCACCAGGATGACAGCAAAATTGACCTGCCGTTTTCTGCCATGGTGGGTATTGAGAAGTTTAAAGACTGGATTAAAAAGTATATCCACGCTGTTTCCGGTACTTATCTGGAAAAACTGCTGCAGTTTGAAGACGAGTTAGGTGAGCTCGAAGACAGCATGCAAAGCAATGGTAATGATCAGAAAATGGCGCAAATTATGAAATACCGCTCGGTATTTCGGAAAATTGACCGCAATCTGGCTTACCAAAAAGAAATGTTTTCTGACCTTTTATACGAAGAAGATGACAGCCATCCATTTAAACGTCATTTTGATTCGATAGAATTACGTGATTTTTACGAAAAGTTTGAGCGCCTGCACAGCATGACGCAGATGTACTACGACCAATTAAGTGATTTGGTTGGCAGTTATATTTCTACTTCGTCGCATCAGATTAACGAAAAGATGAAAGTACTGACGATGCTCAGTGCCGTCTTTATTCCACTGACTTTTATTGTGGGTGTTTATGGTATGAACTTTAAATATATGCCAGAACTGGACAACCCCGAAGGCTACTATATTACCTGGGGTCTGATGCTCGGATTGGCTGTAGGCCTGTTAGCCTGGTTTAAAATTCGCCGTTGGTGGTAAAGCTGTAGCAACTGAGCACGCAGCAGGAGCGGTTTAATGGTTGAAAATACCCAACTGGATATTGAAGAAATAGTCCGCGACAGTTTTGATGAAAACGAAACTGAACAGCTGGCAGAACGACTGGACCAGTTGGAGCCGGAAGAGATAGCTTTTGCCCTCGAAGCTATGCCGCTGGAACAACGGGTTGGCACCTGGCTGACGCTGGAAAAAGAACAACAGATAGCCGCCTTAACCTATATGAGGGTGGATGCGCGCAGCAACATCTTTAAGCAGCTCGAAACAGCGCAACTGCATGAACTGGTTGAAGAGATTGATGTTGATGATCTGATTGAGCTGCTGGACGAATTACCTGATGCTATTTATCAGTACGCCTGCTCGCGAATGGATCAAAGCGAAAAACGCTGGCTGGATCAGGCTTTAACTTACGATGATGAACAATGTGGTCGTTATGCTGACCACGATGTACTGATCTTAAGCAAAAACGCCAAAGTGCGGGATGCAGTACGGTTATTTAAAAAACTCACCGAAGATGCTGAATACCAGGAAGCCTTGTTTGTCGTTGACCGCACCGGCCGCTATGTCGGTTTATTACAAGGCATCCGCTTATTAGGCCAGCCGAATCATATGCCTGTAGTGGAATTTATCGACGCAGAAGCCCCTGTTGTGCAAGGTGATATGGGGCTGGATGAAGGCTCAGACTTAGTGGCCCGTTCTGGTTACAGTGCTTTGGCTGTTGTCGATAGCGAAGGCAAGCTGTTAGGCCGTTTATCTATAGGTGAAGCTTTAGAAAACGTCAGACGTAGCCTCGAAGGCCAGTTTATGCATACGGCAGGTCTGGATGAAGAGGAAGACTTATTTGCTCCTATCATCAACAGCGCCAAGCGTCGTGCTTTATGGCTGGGTATTAACTTACTGACCGCCTTTTTAGCAGCATGGACCATAGGTTTATTTGAAGCCACATTGCAGCAAGTGGTGGCTTTGGCTGTATTAATGCCTATTGTTGCGTCCATGGGCGGCATAGCCGGCAGCCAGACATTGACTCTGATTATCCGGGGTTTGGCGTTAGGCCAAATCACACCCCAAACCTACTGGACTTTAATGCGTAAAGAGCTGGGGGTAGGCGCCATTAACGGTGTGCTCTGGGCTTTGGTGATTGCAGGTATCACTTACCTCTGGTTTGGCGACTGGATTATCGCCAGCGTCATCAGCTTTGCCATAGTGATCAATATTTGTGTTGCCGCCTTTAGTGGCGTGGTGATCCCAGTCTGGCTGGAAAAAATGAAAATAGACCCTGCCCTGTCAGGTTCGGTTATTTTAACCACAGTGACAGACGTGATAGGTTTTTTCGCCTTCCTTGGTTTAGGTTCGCTATTTTTACTTTAATCTGATTTTTTACAGATACTTGCTGTAGAAACCGCACTAGAATACAGCTATCAAAGAAATTGAAGGTGTGGTTATGAAAATTGCGGTTTTATCGCGCAATAGTGAGTTGTATTCGACCCGTCGTCTGGTTGAAGCGGCCGAAGAGCGGGGTCACCAAATCGAGGTGATAGACCCGCTGATGTGTTACATGAACATCAATAAAACGAAGTCCGGCATTCACTACAAAGGCGAAGTGCTGGAGCAGTTTGATGCTGTTATCCCTCGTGTTGGCGCTTCTATTACCTTTTACGGTACTGCAGTACTGCGTCAGTTTGAAATGATGGGCGTCTATGCGCTGAATGAATCCAGTGCCATCAGCCGCGCCCGCGATAAACTTTGCTCTTTGCAATTATTGGCCCGCGAAGGCATTGGCCTGCCTATTACCGGCTTTGCCGATAAACCCGGTGATATCCCTGATTTAATCGATATGGTAGGTGGTGCACCGCTGGTGATCAAACTGCTCGAAGGTACTCAGGGCATTGGTGTGGTATTGGCTGAAACCCGCACCGCAGCCGAAAGCGTGATTGAAGCTTTTATGGGCCTGAACGCCAATATTCTGGTGCAGGAATACATCAAAGAAGCCAATGGTGCAGATATCCGCTGTTTTATCATCGGCAATAAAATTGTCGCAGCCATGAAACGTCAGGCTAAAGCCGGTGAGTTCCGTTCTAACTTACACCGTGGTGGCACAGCTTCTCTTGTGAAACTAAGCCCTGAAGAAAAACGCACAGCCCTTGCAGCAGCTAAAACCATGGGCTTGCATGTGGCTGGTGTGGACATTTTGCGATCCAACCATGGACCAGTGGTGATGGAAGTAAACAGTTCACCGGGCCTGGAAGGCATTGAAGGAGCGACCGATATAGATGTAGCAGGCCGGATGATTGAATATCTGGAGAAAAACGTGCCTTTGCATCAGGCTCGCATGCAACAAAAAGCACAGCAAAAAAAGCTGGCATCGAAATAACAAATATCGATAACAGAAGGCAAACCCATGCTAACGGAAAAACAACAGGCTTTTACTTTAGGTGGAGCTGTGATCCAACCCGGCCAGCGTGCTGTGGTCGATATTCCATTTGGCAAACTTTACACCCACACCGAGCTGAATATCGGCGCTCATGTGGTGCATGGCAAAAGACCCGGGCCCGTGCTTTTAATCACATCAGCTTTGCATGGTGACGAAATTAATGGCGTGGAAATTTGCCGCCGCCTGCTGAAAATGCCCAAATTAAGCCAGTTGAGAGGCACTTTAGTGGTGGTGCCTATAGTCAATACTTATGGTTTTGTGCAGCAGTCACGCTATTTACCCGACAGACGCGATTTAAACCGCAGCTTTCCCGGCAGTGAAAAAGGCTCACTCGGCAGTCGTATGGCTTATCAGTTTACTGAACGCATTTTAAAGCAATGCACTCATGTCATTGATTTACATACGGGTGCTATTCATCGCAGCAACTTGCCTCAGGTGCGGGCCAGTGCCAAAGATAAAGTGGCTTTGCAAATGGCAGAGGTGTTCAATGCCCCTATTATTATCAAAGCAGCCAGCCGTGAAGGCACTATGCGTGGCACAGCCAACGCTTTGGGCATTCCTATTATTCTGTATGAAGCAGGTGAAGCACTGCGTTTTGACGAGCAATCCATCAAAGTGGGTGTGCACGGCATTATGAATGTGATGCAAGACCTTCGCATGTTCAGCCCCAGTAAAAAGATGGCAAAAACCGGTTCGCTGTTCAGCAAAAAAAGCAGCTGGATCAGAGCTGAGCACGACGGTATAGCGCGTTATTACGTAGGTTTAGGCCAGACAGTGCAACAAGGTGATGTGCTCGCGCATATCTACAGCCCCTACTCCGATTTCGAAGTAGCAGTGGAAGCCAGCTTTAATGGCATAGTGATTGGCCGCAATAACTTACCGCTGGTGAACGAAGGCGAGGCTTTGTTTCATATAGCCGAAGTCAGCTCATTGGATGAAGCAGAGAAGACGCTGGATGCCATCACAGACGAAGTCGACGCCGCTATGCCGTCGATGTTAGGCGTGGTTTAACATAGCCTCAGAGCAGACCTGTCTGCTCTGAGGTGACTGTTTTTAACTGCTGACTGCTGTAGGTACTATGCCGACAGTAGCAATACGTTGTCCTACCATGTCCCGCACATAAAGCGTCACTGCACCAAAGGTTTTGCTGGCATCAAGCCTGGGTTCAGTCGCTAAGGCCTGACGTAAAACTTCATCCAGGGACAAGGCTCCATCGGCGAAAAGCTCGATGCCATAAGAGTGCTGCACGTCTTCCACTTTGGTATAACCTTTTAACCTGAGCTCACCCGCAGGCAATTCATGATGACTGGCTTCTGCCACACCGGAGCAGACCAAATCGACAAACTCCCGCACATCAGGTTTCATCACAATAAATAAATGATCGCCGGCATGCAGGAAAGTTGACCCTCGGGGTGGGATCACCTCATTGCCGCGCGTGATCATGGCCACCACAGTGCCATCAGGTAAGGCCATTTGCGATAAACGCCGACCTGAAGCCCTTGAGCTGTCGCCCAGTTGATATTCAACAATATCGGCATCCACATCACCCAAAGCGGTAATTTCCAGTGTGGCTGCAGGTGTGGCCGGCGGGGGTTCAGTCAAGCCTAAAGTGCGGGCTACCCAGGGTAAAGTAGAGCCCTGCACTGTGGCAGAAATAAGCACGACGAAAAACACCACACTAAAAATCAGGCTGGCACCGGGCAAACCATAAATCAGTGGGTAAATCGCCAGAATAATAGGCACAGAACCGCGTAAACCAACCCAGGACACCAAGCCTATTTCTCTCATGTTAAAACCAAAAAGTTTCAGCACAGGCACCACAGACAAAGGACGAGCCACTAAGATCAGAACCACAGCAATCAGTAAACCTTCCAACCAGACATCAAGTAACGAGGACGGGTTAATCAGCAAGCCCAAGAACACGAACATTATAATTTGACCCAACCAGGCCAGACCGTCATGAAACAAAAAGGTACTGCGCTGAAATACAAAACGGCTATTGCCTATCACCACACCAGCAATAAATATGGCGAGGAATCCACTACCGCCCAGATTGGCTGCTACACCAAAAGCCAGTAAACCCAGTGCAGCCACCATCACAGGGTATAAACCTGACGTAGTTAAATGAATGCGGTTAATAAGACGCACCGACAACCAGCCGCCCGCTAAACCCACAACAGAACCTATGCCCATTTGCTGCACAAACAGCATCAATAAACCTGTGCCGGGTTCCAGTCCTTTGACCATAACTTCTAACAAGCCCACAGTCAGAAAGATGGCCATAGGGTCGTTGGTTGCACTTTCAATTTCCAGCGTCGATTTCAGCCGTGGATTGATATGAATACCGGCATTTCGCAACAGGGAAAATACAGCAGCTGCGTCAGTCGAGCCGACAATGGCGCCAATTAATAAGCCGTAAAACAACGACACATCCAGAATATAAGCGGCCGCTACACCAGTCACGGCTGACGTCACCAACACACCTAAAGTCGCCAATACAGAGGCTGGTTTCCAGACCTGTTTAATAGAGGCCATAGGCGTTTGCAAACCGCCGTCAAACAAAATAATGGCTAAAGCTAAAGAGCCCAGCGCATGAGCGATTTGGGCATTATCAAACACAATACCGCCTGGGCCATCTTCCCCAGCCAGCATGCCAACCATTAAAAACAGCACCAGCACAGGCAAACCTAAGCGGGCCGACAACTTGCTGGATAAAATGCCGAAAATAATTAAAATCGCGGCTAATAAAATAATTTGATCGATGACAAACATGAACAGATTCCTCACATTGAGGCTACAGGCCAAACCTACAGCATAACGTCATTTTGCAGCCCTATACTTTTGTTCTTAAAAGCTGAAAACTGCAGGGCAAAAAACAATGAATTAAATCAGAGCTAAAGGCGGGCCCCGCGCCAAAAACGGCAATGGGGACAGCAGATAAAATGCGGTCTCTACATAGCTATAACTCTGACTTAAAGCTGGCACAGCCGTATGGAAATGTAGTTGCACCAGGCTGTGGTCGTCATCATCCGATAACACCAGATGTTTCACAGGCGATGCTGAAGAGGTCAGTTGTGCGAGACTATGAGTGGGAGAATTTAGGGGTGATGCCAGCCATTGATCGGCAGCAGAAAACTGCGCTGAAGGAAGCAGCGAACTAAGATAGAAAAATAGCGCAATAAAACTTAAGAGTTTCATCTTCAACTACCTGAAAGCATAAGAGAAGCGACCCCCTTGATTTACAAACTTTGTTAGTTACAACTTCGATAATACCATCGGATAAGCGACAGAAAACGACAAAATTAACTAAAAATTGTTGTTTTACACCACTTTAGTTTGTTTTCATGTAAAACAATTTTGTAAAGTTAATATAAAACAATGACTTAACTTGTGGAACAATGTTTGCTTGTAAGCAAAGCAAACAAAACAAGTCAGACAATACAGTTGATTCTGACACTCATCCATAAGGACCTTCGATGAAATCTGCCTTACAGCTTTGCTGCTCAGCCCTGCTACTGCTCACATTAGCCTCCTGTACTGTGCATAGCCAGTATATAAAAACAGACGATCAAGGCCAGGTAACCCGGTTGAAGCGCAGTTTTGAGGTGGATGCGGTGCGCTACAGTATAGACGCCGAACTGACTTCAGCTCTGACGTTGGATAACACAGGCAACAGGATCCTGGCTTTACCTGAACAAAGTTATGTCCGTATCCACAGTACAAAAGACAATCTTGATTTTGTGTTAGAGCGCCGTCAGGCAGATACAGAAAGTGAACTAAGAGTCCATGGCAAGGTTGTTGGCGACAGCGAGCAAAGTCGCCGGCAGATTGAGCAACTGACACTGATAATGTTCAGACATACGCCGATTGACGCCAAAGGCCGGGTTAACACCTTATTGCAGTATCAGGGGACGACTAAAGTCCTGCATGAAATCAGCCTGATGCAGGATCTGGAAAGTAAAAAACAGTATTTCAACGAGCTGGTAAAACAGGCTGTACTGACAGAGCAACAACAGCTGCAGCTGATAGCAAGCACATCGACCATACAAAGCGACTATGAATTGACTGAACTGATGTTACTACTGGCCCAAGCTCAGTCCATGCAACCCCAGGTACAAAAAGCCCTACTGCAGACCAGTATGCGTATAAACTCAGATTATGAAAAACGACGGCTGCTCAGCCAACTGGCACAGCCTCCTTCTGGCTTTCCTTTAGACCAGATATTACAGGCCAGTGGTGATATTGGATCCGACTACGAACTGGGACAGTTGCTGCAGCAAGCCGCACCACAGATTCAGCATAACGACAGTCTGCAAGCACTGCTTAGTGCTGCACAATCCATAGAATCTGATTATGAATTGCAGCAGGTTTTAACTGCTTTGCCTTTCGAACGTTTCAGTACAACGCAAAATGAACAGGTCATAGCATTGGCCGCCGCAACTATAGAATCAGATTACGAGCTGGCGACCATGCTAAGCCTTATGTTGAGCCGGGCTTCAGATCCACAGGCATTGCAAAGCGCGATAAAAGCAGCCTTAAAAACCATCAGCAGCGACAGTGAAAAAGTACGGGTATTTGAACTGTTACATTCGGCATAAAAAAGCCGCCGCGTCACCTGTCATCCTTAAATGACTGGTATTGATCGCAGATCAGCATCAGTCCCTTGTCCTTTGCAGCTTTTTTGTGCTGTGATGCAGAAGCTCACTATCAGTACAAACAATAACAAAAAGGATCTCAACATGCGCCTGCTTCCCCTCGCCAGCTTTGTCAGTGCAGCTTTACTTAGTACCAGCAGTTTTGCTGTGCCAAAAGACTTAGCTGCCACTATTAACTCCGATTACCAACAACACCTTGAACCACTGTTTAAGCACTTTCACCAAAACCCTGAACTGTCCTTTATGGAGTTTAAAACTGCAGAGCGTCTGGCCAAAGAGTTGAAAGAGGCAGGGTTTGAAGTGACAACCGGAGTCGGAAAAACAGGGGTGGTCGCCATTTTAAAAAACGGTAAAGGCCCGCTGGTGATGATGCGCGCGGATATGGACGCTTTACCTGTTGAAGAGAAAAGCGGTTTGCCTTACGCCTCTAAGGTAAAAAGCAAAGATTGGCATGGTAATGAAGTTTCAGTCATGCATGCCTGTGGCCACGATATGCATGTCACCAGTTTAATTGGCACAGCTCGCCAGATGGCGAAAATCAAAGACCAATGGCAAGGTACTTTGATGCTGATCGGCCAACCCGCCGAAGAGTATGTTGGTGGTGCACAGAGTATGCGCGACGATAAAATATGGCAGCGTTTTGGCACGCCGGACTACGCCATGGCTTTGCATGTGTCGAGCGAAATTGAAGCAGGTAAAATAGTGGCGGTCGAAGGGTCGCCCTACTCTGGCGTGGATTCAGTCGATATCCATATTCATGGCGTTGGTGCTCATGGTGCCAGCCCACATCGGGGCAAAGACCCTATAGTCTTGGGTTCACAAATTGTGCTGGCACTTCAAACTATTGTCAGCCGTGAAGTAGCGCCAAAAGAGCCCAGCGTGATTACTGTCGGCTCTTTTCATGCAGGTTCTAAGCACAATATTATCCCGGACTCGGCGCATTTACAGCTGACGGTGCGCAACGATACGCTGGAAACCCGCGAGCAGCTGATTAGCGCCATCAAAAGAGTGGCCACCAATATGGGCCGGGTTGCGGGTTTACCTGAAGATAAACTGCCTGAAGTGACAGTAGACCCACAAACCACGCCGCCTACTGTCAATGATATTCCACTGACGCAACGCTTAAAGCAACGCTGGCTCAGCCATTTTGGCGCTGATATTCTGGATCAGAATTACAAACGCTTAGGCATGGGTGCTGAAGATTATCCATTTTTAATTATGAACCCGACCATTCAGAGTGTGTATTTTCAGATTGGCGGCACACCCAAAGCCGACTTTGAACGGGAAAAACAAGGTGGTGCGCCTGTGCCTAGCCATCACAGCCCTTTATTTAAAATTGCGCCAGAGCCTGCTATTAAAGCTGGTGTAGAAGCGACTGTTGTTGCCTTGCTAGACCTGATGCCAAAACAATGAGTCAGACATGAGTGATGTGCCGCGAAAGGTCTGTCTCTGACAGGCCTTTTTGAAAGACAAACTTACAATTGAGTTTCGACTCTTCCGACAAATCAGGTTAGTCTGGTGACGGCACCATCAGCTCCGCTGTTGAACCCTGATCACACTAATAATCAATAACTAAAAGGAAAACGCAAAGTGCGCCATTCATTATTAGCCCTTAGCATTGCCGCATTATTGGCAGGCTGCAATCCGGCCCAAGACACCAAAACGACCACCAGCCCAGCAGCTGAACCTGTGACTGCTGCAGAAACTAAAGCGGCTTTATCTGAATCAGAGCGCTTAAACCAATGGTTTGAAACTAAATACGAAGAGCAGCTGCAAATGAGCCCGCTGCAAATGACCTTCTTAGGCCGTAAAGATAAACAAGATCAAATTGACGACGTCACAGAAGAAGCTGAAGACAAGCAACTGGCCTGGGGTGCAGCTACTGTTGAAGAGTTAAAATCTCAATTTGATTACAACAAGTTAGATACAGAAGCTAAAACTTCTTATGATTTATGGATTTACCAGTATGAGCAAAGCCGTGACGCAGCAGCATTTCGTGTAAACACTTACGTGTTTAACCAGATGCAAGGTGTACACGCTTTATTGCCACAAGTCTTGATGAACTTCCATAAAGTAGACGAAGTGGTGGATATGGAAGCCTACGTCAAACGTATTGGTGGAATCGCCAAAGCTATTGCTGACTTACAGCAGCGTGCAGCCAAATATGCTGAAGCTGGTATACGCCCACCACGTTTTGCTTACGAAGGTGTGTTGGAACAAGTCAATAATCTGTTAAACGGCGCGCCGTTTAAAGAAAGCGATAAAGACGCTCCTTTATGGGCTGATGCCAAAGCCAAAGTGGAAGCGCTGAAAAAAGCCGACAAACTGGATGACAAAAAAGCTGAACAGTTACTGGCCGACGCAAAATCTGCCTTAACCAGCCAGTTCCAGCCGTCTTATGAAGCATTATCAGCCTTTTTAAGCAGCGAACTGGATAAAACTCAGGTGAATGTGACAGGTGTGTCGACTCAACCGAATGGCGTGGCGTATTACAACCATCGCTTAGCTCAGTCGACTACAACCAACTTAACGGCTGACGAAATTCACCAGATTGGTTTAAATGAAGTAGACCGCCTGACCAAAGAAATGATTGCGATCAAAGATAAAGTGGGCTTTAAAGGCAGCTTAAAAGAGTTCTTCACCTTTATCAAAACTGACGCTCAGTTCTTCTATCCGGATACAGATGAAGGCCGTCAGGGCTATCTCAAAGACTCAGAAGCTTACTTAGCCTTTATTGAGAAAAAGCTGCCAGAATACTTTGGCATTCTGCCGAAAGCAGCCTTGACCGTAAAACGTGTTGAAGCCTTCCGCGAACAACCGGGCGCTGCTCAGCATTATTTCCCGGGCACCCCAGATGGTAAACGGCCAGGTATTTACTACGCGCATTTGTCTGATATGAAACAAATGCCAAAAAATGAAATGGAAGCTATTGCTTACCACGAAGGCAGCCCTGGTCACCATATGCAGATTTCTATTGCACAGGAATTAACCTCAGTTCCAACTTTCCGTACTCAGGCTGGTTTTACTGCCTATGTTGAAGGCTGGGCTTTGTACTCTGAGTTACTGGCCAAAGAAATGGGCGCTTACCAGAGCGACTACTCCGACTTCGGTCGTTTAATTACAGAAATGTGGCGTGCCGTACGTTTAGTAGTCGATACAGGGATGCACAGCAAAGGCTGGACTGAACAACAAGGTATTGAGTACTTCAAAGAGAAAACCCCTGTTGCTGAAGGCGCAGTGACCTCAGAAGTACGTCGTTATTTAGTATGGCCAGGCCAGGCAACAGCCTACAAAATTGGCATGTTAAAAATTCTGGAAATCCGTGCCAAAGCCAAAGAGCAGTTGGGCGACAAGTTCGATATCCGCGGTTTCCATGACACAGTCTTAGGTGGCGGCGCATTGCCATTGCAAGTACTGGAAAAACGCGTACAGAACTGGGTAGACAGCGTAAAAGCGGCTTAATCCCACTCTCAAGCTCTAAGAATGGCCCTTCATTGGGCCATTTTTTTAATCATCAAGGCGCTTGATACAACCATTTAGGTTATACAGACGTATTGTTGGATGATTTCTCTACAACAGGATGCTTTTATGTTTAGTTATGCCACTTTAGGTTCAAATGATTTGGACAAATCCGTTGCTTTTTATCTGGAACTGTTAAAAGAACAAGGTGCTAAAACCCTGATCAAAATGGACCGCATTGTCTTTATAGGCAAGAGTATGCAAAGTCCTATGCTGGCAGTTTGTATTCCTTACAATAAAGAAACTGCGACTCCTGGCAACGGTACTATGTTATCCATAGCACCGGGTAGCAAAGAGAAAGTAGATGAGCTTTACCACACAGCATTAGCCCTAGGAGCAAGCTGCGAAGGAGCACCGGGTCAACGTATTGAAAAAACCTTTTACGGAGCCTACGTGCGGGATTTAGATGGCAACAAACTCTGTTTTAATCATTTCGGTTGATCTGCTGTACTGACATCCTCTACTCGTCAGCAGACCTGAAACAAGGCTGCTGACAAACTAAGTCCTGCTTTCAAGTACGCATGGTGTTGCCAGATTAACTCACGAGGTGTTAACCTAACCATCACATTTAAGGTGATTACAGGGACGAACCAATGCGCAAATCATTACTGGCAGCCAGCCTGCTGTTCAGCACTCTGGCACAAGCAGATTTACTGGATGCGTTACAGCACTACGAACTTAAAGACTATCCTAAGGCCACAGTTGAATTTACAGAGCTACTGCCACTTGGCAACGAGATTGCTGCATTTAATCTGGCCGTGATGTTTTATAAAGGGGAAGGTACAACCGCAGATCCGGTCAAAGCCCTGGCCTATTTTCAGCTGGCAGCCGAACTTGGCGATACCAGAGCGGCCGGAGTGATAAGCACCCTGTCTAAAAAATTATCTGCCACAGAGTTACAGCAGGCGGATGAACAGTCCCACCAGTTGCTTGAACAGGTGCTGGTGAAAACGCTGGAAGACGATGATTCAGACCGAGTCAGTTTTCCCGATGTCGTAAGCCGCAAAGCACCAGTTTATCCACAAGGAGCAGCCAACAAAGGTCTTTTTGGCTACAACGTGCTGAGATTTGTTATTGATGAACAAGGCAATGTGTCTGCAGTGGACGTTCTGAGCTCTTTTCCGGCAAAAACTTTTGATAAGACGTCAATCAGAGCCATTAAATCCTGGAAATATGCAGCGACTGGCCAAAAGCATCAGGGGAAAGTGGCACTGCACTATAGCTTAGGGCCACTTTCAAAACATAAAGTAACCCAATTTATGCAACAGCATAAATTGGTCGAATACGCGATAGCCGGCTCTCCACAGCATCAATACATGCTAGGCACTATGATGGATCTGCTGGCGACCAACGCCAGTTATCATGTCAATGTAGACAAAGATTTGCCTCTGGAAATCCGTGAAGAGTTACCTGAACAATTGTTTAGCCGCAAATCTTCGTTTAAAACAAAAATCGAAGGTTTTTATGGCAGTGCTGAAGTAAATACCAATGAAAAAGGCGTAGTCACCAAGGTTGTATCGTCCGACAAAATGGAATTACGAGACGCCTCCGCATTGTTGGTTGGCAAAGAGCTGGATGAAGACGCCCGTCATGGCCACTACAAACTATGGGCCGATCCGGGTAAAGCTGCTTTTATTGAGCCTGTGATCACGTTGTCTCAGTTGCACAGTGGTCATTACTGGTGGAGCATGGCTGCTAAAAACGGCAGTCTGGATGCGCAACGTCAACTGGCCGCATTCTCACAACAATGGGAAAATTACCTGTTAAAAAATAACGACCCGCAAGTGCAAACCTGGTCTGGCGTACGTAAAATTTTGCAGGGCGATAAAGTTGAAGGGCAATTATTGCTGGATAAAGCCGTAGCACAAAACTACGAGCTGGCAGCAGAGCTTAAAGCTACACTTTAAGCGCACCGAACAGTTCAATTACTAGCCCGGGTTCCATCCGGGCTTTTTCTTTACCGATCAGACTTTTTCTCTAAAGCGGCATGCATATCTTCCAGTCGTATCCCTCTGGTATCAATGCCGTGACGATGCAATAAAAAGGCCGCCATCACCAGCGCTGCCATAATGACCAAACCCGATAACGCCATTTGGTCAAATAAGCCCATCACTCCAAGTAAAGCCCCTAAAATGCCACCAAACTTTGAACTGGCGGCGACTATGCCAGAGCCTGTACCACGTAAATGTACTGGGTATATTTCTGCCGCATAAGGAATAAGCATGGCAATCACGCCGCTGGAGCTAACCAGCAGCAAGGCGATAGACACAGAGAGTAAAGTCACAGAACGGCTGTCGAGCCAATCAAAAAGACAGAAGCTCAATAACGACAAAGCGGTTAACAGAATAAACAGCAGCAAGGTTTTAATACTGCTCCAGCTGTGGTAAAGCCAGATCACTAAAGCCACACCAGGCAAAGCAAAAAAAGCCGACTTGGTAATAATAGCGCTGGCCTGCCCTGCTAAGCCCATTTCACCCAAGTTAGTTGGCAGCCATAACATAAAACCAAAGTTCACCAAACCCCAGGCCACACCTGCCGCCACTAAACCTAAGGTAATGCCGGCATAATGCCCTTGTAACAACTGTTTAAATCCTGAGTTCTGCGCTGCAGGCTGTTCTTCTACCACTATGCAGCTTTGATCTTGCGCCTGTACACCGCTAAAACGCTGCAGTACCAAACGGGCTTCGCTGGTTAAGCCTTTGCTGGCCAGATAACGCGGCGATTCCGGAATATAACGGTTTAAAAAAATCACCAACAAGCCGGTAGGCAACCCCAGCATCCATAAAATACGCCAGCTAAACATGGGTTCCAACAAAGCGGCTGAGCCTGAAGCGACCAGATAACCTGCAGCAGTACCAAAACCACCTAAAGCCACCAGTAACCAGCCTCTGTGCGCCGCAGGAATTGTTTCAGCCATCAGGGTAAAAGTAATAGGCAATAAGCCCCCTGCCGACAGGCCCATTAAAAAGCACATCACCAGATTCCACTCAAAAGATGGCATAGCACCACAAATCGCTGTGCCAATAAACATCAGCGCAGATAATAAAATCGCGGCTCTGCGGCCAAATAAATCAGCCATCATGCCCCAGAGCACAGAGCCTATAGTGGTGCCTGTTAATGCCACCAGTGCCAGTACCCCAGCTTCTTTCGAGCTAATGCCATATTCAGCTTTTAAACCCGGCATGACAAAACCTAAAGTAGCGGGTTTCATCACGTCCACTATCACAGCAGCCATCAGCACCATCACTAAAGTCCAGTGTTCTTTATTCAACGGCAGCTGATCAGCCACATGAAAATGCAATCTGCTGTTGTCGTTGCTGCGCAGCTGGTCCAGTCGTGGCATCATGCCGTACATAGCAAGCACCAGGCCCAGCGGAATAAGTCCCATGCCAATCAGCATATTGCTGTCCATCGGCATCCCTACCATTTGATAATTCATATGAGAGGCGTGCATAAACATAGGCACATGCGCCAGCACTCCCAAGGTGATACCCAGACAACCCAGCCAAAACGCCACTGGATGGTAAAAATTTAATCCCTGTGATTTCATCAAATTTGTCTCTGTGATTGGCCCCTTATGAGGCACTTTTTGTTAGCGCAGAGCATACTGGGCAAATCAGCCTTGCAGCAACAGCTATTTTTAGTAAAAGCTGTTGATTGGAAAACAAAAATTAGCACTGTTTTGCCTACCAAATTCAGCTACCATAAATCTTCATTCTGTCAGCCTTACACAAGACTGTATGGGGCTTTCCTGTACCAACCCTATTCCATCTGAGGATTGTATGCGTCGTTTTTCCGTTGCTTTGCTTTGTTTATTTAGTGGTTTCGCTGTGGCTAAACCCGGTGAACTGGTGTTTTCCAGCGACTTTGAACAGGACGCCCATCAGTGGAATATTCTTGCAGGTTGCCAGCGCAGCTCTGAAATGGCCCGCACTGGCACCAGCGCCTTATTTTGTCAGGATGGCAGTAGCTCTTTAGTCAGTCGTTATCCGGTGTCTGAACTGGGTTTACTGGAATTTTGGGTCAAACCGCAGTCTGCTTTTGCCAGTTACCGTATCAATATTTTAACTTCCTCTTCTGTCTCTTTGGATGCGCAGTGGCAACAAGTTGGCCTGATAGAAGCACCAGCTGGTACAGATGCCTATATGGCGCACCGTGTCTCGATTGACGATCCGGGCCGCAAATACCTGCGCTTAGATATTGAAACCTCGCACGGTGGCGTAGCGTTGGATGATGTGGTTTTAGATCGCATTTTGCTGGATACCGCACTGCAGAAAAACGAACAGAAAATTATCAGCGGTATATTAGATAAGCTGCAAACCAATAAAAACTACGAACTGCAAAGCGAATCCTTCCGCACTATTGGCAAAAACTATGCGGCGCAGTTGGAAAGCCAGCGTCAGTATCTGGAATATGCCAACGCTATTTATTCAACCATCACTTTTGCGCTGGCAAGTTCTGAGCGTAATAAAATGTCAAACCCTATGGCTTATGCGTCATTCCGCACTATTCTGGCTGACACCAAAAGGGTGGCTTCGCCTTTGCAGCAAGCCAGACTCAATTCGATGGTAAAACCTTTTGGCGACTTAACCACCGCCACTTTAACAGTGGTCAGTGGTGGTTTATATGCGGCTTTTGCTGAGCCTTTTAAGTCTTTTCTGGCGACAGCTTTTGATAAATCCAATTATGAGAACGCTGATTTAAACCGCAAAGACCGTAAGTTTGCCGAGGAGAATGGCTTAAAAATTTACGAGCAGGCGGAGAAGTTTTTAAACGAGCTGGAACGAGAACTAGTCCAGGTGTCGGCATTGGAAAACGATTTGCAACACATGCTTAAAAATGTCGAAGTATTCCGCAAAGATTTAGACAAACACCTGCGTGATTATATTCAGCACGCTGGCCTTGCCCGCACTCAGGAAAATTACAGTCGGGTGATGAGTAAAGAAGAATCCATACGCGCCGTGGTGATTAACGAAGTGGGTGAAAACGTCACCAACAAAGCCCAGGGTTATCTGGCCGCCAATGACAATACTCAGCTGATCCAATACATGCTGAAGACCTCAGAGCAGCTCGAGGGTATGCAGGAGTTTAAAGAGCGTTTTAACCAAATTACTTCGTCGGCCATTACCTTCTACGACAGATTTGAGCGTTCAGTCGCTCCGGATCAAAACCCCTTCACCGACGCCAAAGATAAAGCAGCCTGGGAGCAACACGCGCAAAAGGCCCGCAACTATATCAAGCAGTCAAAAGAAGCTTTTGCCAAGGCCTATATGTAAGCGAAGCAGATAAGGCAATTGTGTAGCTAGAAGAAAGAACCAGTCAAAGCACAGCGGCTTTGACTGGTTTGAAAACACAAGATTATTTAGCGGTACGAGGTTTAGCTTTAGGCTTGGCTTTTGGCTTCACTTTATTGGCACTGTCCAGATCGATCTGGGTTGCACTGGCCTTGTTTGAACGGCCTGACAGCACTTTGCGTGAAATACTTTTTAACAGCGATTCCCTATTGCTTACTTCAAAGCCCGGCGTGACTATACGTTTAACAGTACTGCCAATCAGCTTTTGAATGCGTTCTAAGGTTTGCTCTTCTTCACGACTGACAAATGAAATCGCGTTGCCTGTAGCACCAGCGCGGCCGGTACGACCTATACGGTGCACATAATCTTCCGGCAGATACGGCAAGTTAAAGTTGACGACATAATCCAGGCCTTGGATATCCAGACCACGGGCAGCCACTTCAGTCGCAATCAATACCTGTAACTTAGCAGATTTGAAATCAGCGATAGCGCGACGTCGTGCGCCCTGGCTTTTATCACCATGACAGACTGCTGCCTCAATTTTCCGCATTTGCAAGCCTGCTAATAAGCGGTCAGCCTGCTCTTTGGTACTGGTGAATACCAACACCTGGAACCAGTTTTTTTCCGCCAGCAGCTGTTCAAATAATTCGATTTTGCGACTTTCTTCAACCGGATACACCACGTGGTTGACGGTGTCAGCCGTGCTATTGGTTTTCGCCACACGGATTTGCTGGTGATTTTTCAGAATTTTATGCGACAGTTCATTCACGGCTGGTGAAGTTGTGGCAGAGAACAACATAGTTTGGCGTGTAGTCGCCGTCATTTGCATTAACTTGGTCACGTCTGTGACAAAGCCCATATCCAGCATACGGTCGGCTTCGTCCAGCACTACAAATTCAACATCACTTAAGATCACATTACCAAGGGCCATATGCTCTATCAAACGACCCGGCGTACTGATCAAAATATCCACACCCGCTTTTAATTTATTGGCCTGACCGCCCATTTTCACGCCACCATAAAGTGCCGTGACACTCAAAGGCACAAACTGCGCGTAAGCAGAGATAGATTCTGCGATTTGCTCAGCTAATTCGCGGGTTGGGGTCAGGATCAAGGCGCGTGGGCGCTGCGCTACTGTATCTTTTGGTTTATCCAGCATGCGCTGTAGTACAGGAATAGCAAAGGCAGCAGTTTTACCTGTACCTGTTTGCGCTGTAACCTGCAAATCTTTACCGCGACGTGCAGGCACTATGGCCTGTTCTTGTACCGGGGTCATATCACTGTAGCCACATTCTACAAGGGCGCGGAGTAAATCCGGGGCTAAATCTAAAGATGAAAATTGCATAAGAGTTCCTCTGTAGAATAGCTACAGTAAAAAATGAGGGCAGAATATACAGTATTTTAGCGGTAGAAGAGACAATTCTTTGTGATCGAATGAATTTTACGCAGTTTTTCTGTAATTTTAGGCGCCTGAATCAGGTCGCTTTGGGTTAAAAAGTGAAATGCTCATCTGCTGCGACAAGCATTCTGACCCTTAGCCTTCGTCAGCTTCGTCGATGTCAAAACCAAGTTCACGTGGCTTATGTTTGCAAGCTCTGGCAAGAATTTCTACATAAAAACTCTCCAGCTCTTGAGCCACAGCAGCATCAATATGTTTGTTGATTTCAGAGGTAAAAATCTTTTCTGCGACATCTACTGACGCACCAAAGCGACAATCAAAGGTCCAGTAATCCATACCAGCAGGCAGAGTTTTACGACGCTCTCTGTTCAGGTACTTTTTAATATCATACTTAATCGAATCCACTAAACGAGCAGGTTGCAGTTTAGGGTGGGTTAAAGCAATTGTCTTTTTCATCTAAATTCCTGCGGATATACACTGGTACAAGCTTATAAGCGCGCATTCTACATGGATGAGCACAAGACTGCTATTTTCTGGCAAAATTTAACGGCAAAGGGCCCTACTTCCAGTATTCAATAATTTTTGTCACTTTGTTTTCACGAAACTCAAATACCGCCAGATGATTTTTCACCACACCTTTATACACTTCCTGCCGCTCGACTGCGACACCGTTATACCCTGGTATTTGGCTGATAATACGATAACGTGGTTCGGTTTTATCATACTTCCCCATAGCTAACAGCCGCAGTGTATTGGTATAGAGTTGCTCTTTGCTGTAATTGCCGCCATAAGCATCGTGGCGGTAAACAAAGTCATCGCTATAAAGCGCAAAAAGTTTATCTACATCGGTTTGGGTAGAACCTTTTAACATCACCTGATTTTGCGCAGCGGTAATCTCAACAACTTTAGCTTTTAGCTCTTCAGGCGATAATACTTTCAGTTGTTCAGCACCCGCACTTGCCGTTAATAAAAAGCATAAACCAGTCAACCATGATTTCGTCATATATCCTCCTTGTAATTCAGATGACTAGAACCTATTCCGCTTATCCGCGGCGCAGTGCTGGGATTAGAGGTGGAAAATTTGGGATAAGGGGTTATTCATCGCGGTTAAATGTCGGCCCTCTTTCGTGCTCTCTTTCAGATACGATAGCTGATTAAACCCTGTTTCTTAAATAAAACAAGTGCATCAGCGGAAAAACAACTGACGCACCTGTGAGTTAACTGACTGGCCAAAGCCTGCAGCTTATGGACGGACAGTACGTTTCAACGCTCGCATTTCATCATGGCATTCCTGCATGGTTGCCATAGACTGCAGCAATGCAGCTTCATACTGCGGTGGCTGGTTATCCTTCAGCGCTATGCGAAGTTCTTCCAGCGTTTTGTCTTCAACCTCTTCCAACTGGCTGATATAGGCATGATCTGTATCTGAAGATATAGCGCCTATTACTTTGGTGTAGACTTTTCTAACTTCAACAGAAAAAGCTGAGCCTTCTTCGCGTTTACCGTCTTCCAGCACGGCGAATGGTTGCAAACGCTCTTTCACCATACGACGTGCATTAAGCATGCGGTCAAAAAGCTGCACCAGTCGTTGATCGCGTACTTGTTCTTTCGCATCACTGTAAAATTCAATACCGCTGTTTAGGACCTGAATAATATCGGCGGCATGATGTACCTGCGGGGTATTTAACTGTGCCATAGTAAGGTTCTCCTTAATAATTGAAACATGATAGGTAACCTGCTGGTCACCAGGGATGAACTCGTCCGGGCAACAGGACAATTAAACAGGTGCAGGTTGCAGGCCAGACTGGCTAACAAGGAGATAAATTGCAGAAAAATACACTTAAGCCACTGAATAAAAAGATTTAAATATCCTTTCAGCCCTACAGGTTCAGCAGTAAAACCTGTCGTCTGATTTGAATAACCATCGCCTGATTAGCATAAATTTACACAGCTACAGGTAACTTTTACCTTTGTATGGCTTACGCCAGGTGAGTGAATTGCAGAAATATGGCTAAGAATGGGAATGAACAATCTACATATTTTCAGCACACTAAACCGCGCTACCAATTTAATAGCGAAGGCAGGAGGTTTTAACAACCCGCCTGCCACAGGTCTTCAATATTTACTCAACAAATAAGGCATAGGCCTGCGTTATCACTGCAACAGAGCGCAGCTCATACCGTTTGTCAGCTACCCACTTTACTCACCAGTAGCGTCAGTTTCTGAGCACCGACTTCCATCGTCGCTTCCGTACCATAAGTAACAGTAAAGGATGGCATTATTCTGTTATCACCCACAGTCACTTCAGTGGCTATATGGGCTGTTTGATCTGGGTTTGGCGTGACAGTCAGACTATAGCTAAAGTCATTCCCTATGGTGATTGATGCCATTTTGTCAGCTTCTACCAACAACACAGGCGAAGCGACTTTTTCCCCATGTGTATAGACTGTAGTTGATACTTGATAGGTGTCTGCAGCAATGCAAGACGCTGAAACCCAAAAAGACGCAATCCATAAACTTGCTTTCATTTTCACTTTAATGTCCTTATCAATGCGAGGAATAAACACAGGTAAACATTAACAGGAGGTGCTATGTCCCTCTATTAACAATCTCTACCTTAACTTTAGCTGGCAATTTTATCTACGCAAAGTTAACGCTGACGCATCTCAATTCTAACGGTTTTTTTCTAAAACAAAGAAACGGACTGCCAACAAAGTAAACATAAGTTGCACTGTTTTTATTGTGAGCAGACTGTGCAATCACAACCTTGTGATCAGTGACTGACCGCCTTAGAAAACACCTGCATTATTACCACCCCAGCGATGATCAGAACTATGCCGATTAAAGCTGGCAGGTCGAGTTTCTGACCAAATAAAAACCACGCAATAGTAGTAATCAACACTATGCCAACACCAGACCAAACGGCATAGGCAATGCCAATAGGAATGACTTTTAAGGTAAGCGACAGGAAGTAAAACGCGACGGCAAAACCTGCAACTACAGCGACTGAAGGCCAGAATTTGGTGAAACCTTCGCTGGCTTTAAGAGATGAGGTTGCGATAGTTTCAGCCACTATGGCAGTTGCTAAAAATAACCAGTGTTTCATTGCCGTTCCCCTCCCTTATCAGTGTGCTTGCTGACCGTCTTCCGTCTGTATTTCAGTCGTAATTAAATTCTGATACATCTGCGCTAATAACCCGGTCAACTGCTGTTGCTGGTCTTTGGTTAAGCCTGTCAGCATTTTACTGGCGATGTGACGTTTTTTTATTGTTAGCTGTGCAGCCAGTTGCTGGCCTTGCTCAGATAAAAGCAACAATTGTCGTCGCCCATCAACCGGATCAGGCTGACGCAGTACAAAAGCCGCTTGCTGTAAGTCGTTTAACAGGCGGGTAATTTGTGCTTTATCCCGCCTTAATAATTCTGAAAGTTGCTGTGCATTAGTCCCAGCTGTTCTGGCAATCATTAACAATAAACGGCCATGCATTGCCGTCAGCCCTGGTAATCCAGGCCCTAATTGCTGAAAAAATTGGCTTCTCAGCTCAGCAGTTAGTTGTTGTAACTGATCCAATAAATCCTGGTTTTGTTTCATAACCCACCAAATAGTTGACTTTATCCACTAAATGCACAATAATTAAGTTGATTATATCAACTACTTTTACATTCAAAAAGCCTGAGGTACATACCTATGTCAGAATTACACCGTTGTCCAACGTGCGATGCCAGAGCAAGACAAGTGAAGGATACAGAGTCTGGAGAAATTCGTCTTAAAGCTATACAAGATGATGAAGCTGGCGCAAAAATAGCTCAGCTTAAACAGTTACTGGAGAAAGAGAAAGGCCGCACTCAACAGTTAAAAGCTAAACTTGCCCTACTCAGTTCAGCCGACTGAACTGCGTTATTTCATCGTCACTACATCGTATGCATGCAGTTGCGGCACTCGTTGTTGCAACTGTGTTTCGATTTGATCCAGCTCGGTCAGACGCTGACAAAATAGAACAGATTTTTGTTCCAGTTCGTCGGCTTTTAAATCCAGTCCTGTGTTGATTTTTGCTAATAATTCATCAGCAGGTTGCCAGCTCTGACTTTCAGTACGTTCAAAGTTATCTTCACTTTGGCGCAACGCATCACGTAACGCATCCCAGACTGCACCTACAGTGTATTTGGCTAAGTCTTTTAGCTGGCTTTTTAGCTCGCCATGCAAAAAGGCATCCAGTTCATGCAGGCTTTGAGGTGCCAGATAAAAATGCTCCCCGCTTCGGACAAAACGTGAAGTCAGCTGATAAGTTGTTTCGCGGATCAGCGCCTGCCACTCCTGCTGCTGTGAACTATTGCCAATCCCCACCAACATATTTTCAATAGCTGTTAATCCCAGCTCCACACTATCCACTGCAATGCTGACCAGCTCAGGCACAAATTTACGCAAACCTTGCGCATACTGCCGCACCAGCTCTTGCTCCGCAGGGTTTAGCGTGATCCATTCACCACGGATAAATAAATCCTGATCATTGTTAATCTGAAATACAGTACGGTTGGTGTTTTGAATACGAATTTGTTGTGGTGAAATTAAAATACCATGCTTAAACGCCATGTTGCATTCGGTCGAATAGCCCGGCCAGCTGCACAACATCAATAACAGGATCAGAATAAAACGCAAGGTATCAACTCTCATTTGGGACAATGCTCAAGGCAGTTGAAGCTAGCTTAGGTGAAAAACATCATCAGATCATCAGGAAGTAACGCATTGCTGTGGTCTTTCATCGAAAAGACCACAGCACAAGCTATTTTACTCGTCGCTAAATCTTACTAAACGCACGTACAAACGCACTATTTTTTCCTTGGAGTTGTTTTTTCCACTGTACATGGCAATAGCCCAGCCCCGTTCCGGCTGATCCACCACCGTAGTGCCAGTCCACATATTTTCACTGTTACTTGCAGGAAAGGCTGTCAGATTAATAGCTGGGTCAACACAACTACGTTCGACCAGGGTTAACACTTCTTTGGCATTAGGTAAGCGCCAGGTGCTGTATCCGGCTAACACACTGCGTTTGGCTTCGGTTAACGCCTCAGACCAGTCCAGCTGCTGCGCAGTACCAGTGCAGGTTCTGCTGGAGCTATCCCAGCTTTGTCCGACCAGACAACGCGACCACATTAACTTCGTTGTGGTATCCAACACCGTGCCATCGGTGTTCAACTGGAAACTGCTGATAGGTTTAGTGGTGGTAATATCGCTGTAACACACCTGTGCTGCCTGTACTGGCAATACAACCATCAGTATTAACATAAAATACTTTGACATAAAATTCCCTTATGGCGAGCGCACCAGACGCACATAACCTAACTGATTCTGCTGCTTAGGTAAGGTATTGTCGTTGCCATTACGGATGTCAAACACCCAGGCAGAAATGCCACCACCACCTTCAGCACTGCTTTGTGTCGTCCAGTAGAACATATTGTTCTGCACCGAATGATCGGGTTCAAAACGGAAAAATACCGGGTCTAACAAATGGTTCTGGCCAACTCGGCCAAAATCGGCGATCGACATCAGCTCTTCCAAAGTGGGTAAACGCCAATTTGCCCCACCGCAATATACGGTTTCATTAACTTCTGCGACATAAGTTCCTAAACCACAATCCACAGTGCTCGGGCAAGAGGTTAATGCGTCAGCAGCCTCACCACTTTTTCCACCATTACCTGTATCTGCATTAACAAAACTGTATCTGTTATTTGCAGCTCTTAAGGTACTGGCTGGAGGTACTGCAATCACCGGCTCTTTTAATTCCCAAATCAACCCCGTGACATTATCCCGAACACAGGAAAAATCATTTGCCGTGTCAGCCAGCTCATCGCCGAACTGATCCAGCTTAGTGAAATCAAATGCCTTTTCACCTTTGCCAATTTTGCGTAAATACTGCACTACGCTGTCGCGACCACCATCACCGTCCTGCCGCGGATAAGTTTCGTCACCGCATGGGATCACACCAGAAATGTCGTAACAATTCACTACACCTGTGTCGGGTAAATCACCCAGTACTGCGTTACTGACTGTCACCAGCATAGTGTCCGTTGCAGTTTGGTTATTGCTGTCTGTTACAGTTAATTGCAATTCAAGCTGACTGGTCCCAGAAATATCCGGAGCAATAAAAGAAGCCTGACAGGAGGTTGGATTGACCAACACCAACGCCTGTCCCTTTAATTGACTCCAGCGACAGCTGTAACTGCCTGTGACTGTGCGGGTGCCGCTGGCATCTAAGCGCACTTCGGCAAATTCGCGCACCTGCTGATCTGTTCCGGCATCTGCAATAATTTGTTGAGTGCTGGCGCGTACTGGCACTTTGATACTACTTTGCCCTGTAGCACCTTCATCATCCGTAATAGCCAACGCCAGTTCAACATCACTCTGACTGGCCACCAGCGGAGCGACAAAACTGACAGTCGCCGTGTTGGCACCCGTTAAGCTCACCGCAGGACCTGATGTCTGGGTCCACAAATACGAAACTATACTGCCATCCGCATCCAAATCATAAGAGGATGCCGCACTCACAGTAGCGGTCAACCCCTGAGCTACAGGTAATATTGATGGCTGGGTGATCTGCAATACTGCAACCGGCGCCTGGTTTTTGGCAATAATCCGAACCTGAACTTCATCAGTTAAGTTTCGACCGGCAGGTGTAGTGTAAGCCACCTGAAACACCAAAACGGCCTCGGCTTTAACTGAAGGAGCCTTCAAAGCAACAGCCGCAGTGCTGGCTGGCATACCGGTAACTGCTGTACCGGATAGCTGGCGCCATGCAAAAGTGCCGCCCGCAGGATCACCTAAAGCAGTCAGAGTAAAACTATCTGTTTCATTCACCGTCTGATCGACCCCTGCGTTGACGCTGGAAGCCGGACCATCAGAATCAGAGTCTCCTCCGCCACCGCCGCCACATCCCGTCAACAGCGAGCTGAGTAAAAGTAAAATAAGCCATTGTTGTGTTCGGATCATTGTATTTATTCCACCACATGCTGCGATAGCACTGCAAGGCAGCGCTGGTCCCAACAAAAAATTGACGTCAGAAGTAACTCAAAAGAAACAAAGCAAAAGGCAGGCCAGTTTTGCAGAAAAAAGCAGTTGAGGTTTGCAACACAAAGGTTGTTAAAGAGGTTCCACCACTACACCTTGCTCAGACAATCGAATACGGGAGGCGCTATACTCTTTTTTAGTTCTTAAAACTTCGTTGCCAAAACTAGTTTCTACGCCGGCAAAAAGCTGCTGAGTAACTTCCACGCACACAGACAATAACAACTGCCGTCTTTGCTCTTCCAACTGTTTTATATCAGCAATAAAAGCCGAAGCAATACTACGATGTTCTTCAAACTCTTCAACCATAGCAGCCATTTGTTCTTGCACTGCCGCTGATTTTTCCATCTGTCTGAGCTGCTCAACATGTTGTTTAACCAGTTCCATCTCAGCTTTTAAGCCAACCAGACTAGTGCGCAATACATTTTGTTTTTCTATCAGCGGGTCCATCTGCTTATTCAGTACAATTTGCAGCAAACTACCTGAGGGAGCGCCAAGATTGCCGCAGCGTAAGCCATTGCCCAAATAATAGCGGCCGCCGACAATTTTGCCGTTGGCTTTTTCTTCTGTGCCAGCCAACACCGAATCGGCCTCCACCTGACAATGCAATAACTGTTTTGATACTGTAAGACGGCCTTCGCATTTGATGCTGGCGTACTGAGCTAAAGTGCACTGCACATGGCCTTTTGCCCGAACTTGTGTGCTAAGTTCAGTATCAGCGCCTACTTCACCAACCTGATGACCAATAATGGCACCACCAATAGTAATATCACCACCTGACTCAATCAGTTCGCCTTCAAACAAGCCTTTTACAAACACATTGCCACCGGCAATGACTTTCATGGCTTCAGCCACATCGCCGTTAATAACAACAGCACCTTTAAAAATAATATGTCCGGAACCCGCATCGACTTTGTTAATGACAAAGACTTCATCAACGGCAACACAAGCATCTAATAAACGCGGCATGCCGTCACGGCTGGCAACTAACAGGTCCGGATTATCCGCAGAGACAGCAGAACCTTCGGCTTCGCCCCAAGGCAACTGTTGACCATCTAGCGCAGGCAAACGCGTGCCTGACACCGTCATGCCTTCCTTACCTTTGGTCGGCGGATGACGACGCATCAGCACCTCACCGGTTTTCACTGAAGCTATGGCGCCAAAATCACGTAAGTCGACCTTGCCTTCAGAACGTGCAATAGGCTGTTTACTGCGATTAGACATATCACGGATCAGCAACTCAAACACAGAATCACGGCCTGGAGTTGGCAATTTGCCCAGGGCGATTTCCGCTTTGATTTTGCTGCCTGGTTCTGCACGACTGGCTTGAGCCACTAACTGGAGGATTTGTTCTTTCTGAAAACCAAACACAATGCCAGCTTCCTGCCCGGCTTTTACCACGTCATTGGCTGAAACGGGATTACCGCCATAAGCAGCGGTAATTTCGGCGTTAGCCAGCATCGCATCGCTGCTGATCTCAACGTTTAATTGAGCGTGAATGCGTTCAGCTACTTTGTAATTCAATACATAGCCTTCGGCCTGCAACTGTTGTTTGATTTTTTGTTGGACTTGCTGGTATTCCAGCAACAGATTTTTGACCTGCTCCTGTAACAGCAGACAGCGGCCATAACCAGCTTGGTGCAGTTGTTCTTTTAATAAATCTGCTGTCAGATTAGTCTGAGTGACAGGCATGTGAATAAAGACTAAGTCGTCTTTGAGGCTAAACTGACACGCTAAAACATTTACTGTCACAAGCAATTACCACTTTTATGGCTAGCCGCCACTACAACAAATTCATCAGGCAAAAAAACTCTTTTACCCAAGCGCTGGATTTGTACCTAATAACTTATTAAATATAGTTCTCTTGGTGGATACGGATAAATAATTCTGTTCCGACTTTGCTGTAATCAACTTTATATTCTTTGTTATTCAGAGCCTGCACGAATAACAGCGTTTTGTTTTCACTGAATACGTCAGAACTGGCAATATCTACTAACTCTAAATAACGGGCTTTTGCATCAGCTTTGCTGGACGGGACTTCTTCAGTGAATATTTTGACACCATGACGAGTTGCAACAATCACCGGGTCACCAGCGTCATTCACAATGACTAGATCCACTTTTTTCTGTTTGTGAATCAAGGTGTTACGCCCACTGACTAAAAAAGCTTTCTCATAATTATTCATAACTGAAATACCGTTTTTAATTTTGTTTTATCGCGTCATTATGATACAGACGCACATCAAGTGTCTAGGTGACTGTATTGTCTAAACATTGTAACCGGATTTGATTCACTTTGCGGCAAAAATCAGCAGGTTCTGAGCCTATAGCACTTATCGGAATAAACAGATCAAAGCCGGTTAATTGCCGCAATAATTGCATGCGTCGGGCAAACATTGCAATAGCCCCTTTATAACTGCGCGTTGCAGCTCTGTATTCCCCTACCTCAATCATCAGATCCGAAGGACAAGTTCCGGTTGGGCAGTTGCTGCCAAGGGCTGCTATGAGCAGATGACGTTGCTCCATCATCAAGTTCACAGCTAATCGCGGTTGAAGTTGATCAAGAAACTCCTCGTAGCAACGAAGCTTTACGCCCACATAAGCCAGTTCTTTGCCATTCAGTTCAGGCACAGAGATAAAAGAAAATCCCTGCCAGGGGATAAACCAACGGCCTTTATGGTGAATATAAGTAAAACCCTGCGGGTCCAGCTCGATAACATAAAAAGGTTCTGTGAGCTTAGCATAGCCAGCAATCAGACCCAGCAAACAACATATAAACAGCACTGCCCAGGCTGAGCTGTGTAGTACATCAGGAATAAGTAACAGTAATAACAGCCATAACAGTAAAGCCAAACCACTGAATAACAGGGTTTTCACACCGCCTCTGGCAGTGGCGGCTCTATACTGAAGTTTTTCCATTAATCCATATACCAAAAATAAAAGGCAGCCATCAGCACAACCCACAGGATGTAAAATCGCATATTGTGGCAAAACTGACATTTTTGTTCCGACATTCACTCCTCCGATACGACCAACACCTGAGTCATTGCGATAACCCGTGCACTGCGGTGACTATAATTCCCTACAATAAAGCCCACTATTCGAAGAGTACCAGAGTGGAGTTACCGTGACGCAAAAAAATTCGCGCCTGATATGGGTTTTATTGATTGGCATGTTCTTGTTCGTTGTTTATCTTTTCCTTCAAAATCAATCCACTGAAGAAGATCAAAAGGCTGCCAACGCAGCGACTTTAGTTAGCACACAAATTGTCAGCAACTCCACTTTAGTGCGTCAGGTCCTAAGCCTGGGTACGGCTCTGGCGAATGAGTCAGTACAAATTGTCACCAACACCAGCGACTACCTAACTGTTCTTCATATTAATGAAGGTCAGCGCATTGAAAAAGGCCAGTTGATTGCCCAGTTGAATGATATTGAAGAACGTGCCCGTGTTGCTGAATTATCTGCATCTTTGCTGGATCAAAAACGCCAGTTAGAACGGGTAAAGAATTTGGCCAAAACTCAGGCAACAGCGCAGTCTTTACTGGACGAGCAGCAGACCCGAGTAAATACCACTCAAGCCCAGTTGGATGCTGTAAAAGCCCGACTTAACGAGATGACGATCCGTGCGCCCTTCAGTGGTGTTTTGGGTTTACGCCAGGTCAGTGAAGGCGCTTATTTAACCGCAGGTACAGTGTTAACCACGCTGGACGATTTAAGTCTTATCCGGCTGGAATTCAGTGTTGCTGAATATTATCTGGCGCAGTTAAAGCCAGGCATGGTGGTGAATGCCAGTAGTGTGGCCTACCCAGGTAAAGTATTTACCGGTCAGATTAAGGCCATTGATACCCGCTTAGACCCCGTCACCCGCTCTGTGAAAGTACACGCCCTGGTGCCAAATCGCCAACTCGAATTACGCCCTGGTATGTTATTAAACGTCAGCGTCACCCTGGCTGAAGTACAGGCGTTGCAAGTGTCTGAAAAGGCCATAGTGCCGCTACAAAGCAAACATTATGTGTTTGTAGTGAATAAAGACAACAGCGTGACACAAACCGAAGTTCAACTGGGCCAACGTATACCAGGCCTGGTAGAAATAGTGTCAGGTCTGAATGCTGGCGACGAGGTGGTGATCGAAGGTACGACCAAAATCCGCACTGGTTCATTGATCACTAAAGTGGAGCAATAAACATGTGGCTGTCAGATGTTTCGGTCAAAAGGCCTGTTTTCGCCACTGTAGTGAATCTGATTTTACTGATCTTTGGGATTGTCTGTTTCACTATGCTGCCACTGCGGGAATTCCCGGATATTGATGCTCCTATAGTCACAGTCAGCACCGATTATCCGGGCGCCTCAGCCGAAATAGTCGAAACCAAAATCACTCAACCAATAGAAGATCGCATCTCGGGCATTGAGGGCATTAAGAACATTAATTCCAACAGCCGGGATGGCCGCTCTAATGTCACTATCGAATTTAATGTCAATCGCGACATCGACGCGGCAGCCAACGACGTACGGGAACGGGTGTCGCGTATTCTGGATAACCTGCCTGATCAAGCGTTTCCGCCTGAAGTCTTTAAGGCTGACGGAGACGATGACACCATCGCCTGGTTTGTGCTGAACAGTGAAACCATGACCAACCTGGAATTATCCGATTACGCCGACCGTTATATAGTCGAGCGTTTTTCCGTCGTTGACGGTGTGGCCCGAATTCAAATTGGTGGAGAACGTCGTTACGCCATGCGTCTGTGGTTAGATAAAGATGCGATGGCCGCCCGTGGGGTCACAGTGCAGGATATTGAAACTGTGCTGCGTGCAGAAAACGTCGAGCTGCCTGCCGGTAATATTAAATCTGAAGATCGTAACTTTACAGTTCGGGTCGTTCGTACGTACAAAACGCAGCAAGACTTTAACCGCTTAGCCATTAAACGGGGGGACGATAATTATCTGGTGCGTTTGGGCGAAGTGGCTCAGGTTATTTTAAGCTCGGAAGACGAAGAAAATGAATTCCGCGGTGACGGTAAAAATCTGTTAGGCATCGGCATTATCAAGCAATCCAAAGCCAATACGCTGGATGTAGTGAAAAATGCCCGCGCAGAAATGGAGAAAGTAAAGGCCATTTTACCCGCAGGCACGACGATCGAACCCGGCTACGATTCTTCCTTGTTTATCGCAGAATCCATCAAAGAGGTGTACAACACTTTAGGTATTGCCATGGGCATGGTGGTGCTGGTGATTTTCCTGTTCCTTGGGAATTTACGCGCTACCTTTATTCCGGCCGTCACTGTGCCGGTTGCTTTAGTTGCTGCTGTGACCGTGCTTTATGCGCTCGATTTCTCAATTAACTTATTAACCTTATTGGCCATGGTTTTAGCCATAGGTTTAGTGGTGGATGACTCCATTGTAGTTTTGGAGAACATCTACCGTCGAATTGAAGAAGGTGAACATCCGCTTTTAGCCTCGTACCGTGGGGCCCGTGAAGTAGGTTTTGCTGTCGTTGCTACGACCCTGGTGCTGATTTCAGTCTTTGTACCGCTGGTGTTTATGCAAGGTGAGCTGGGTAAACTATTTACTGAGTTTGCTTTAGCTGTAGCTGCCGCTGTGGTGTTTTCCGGTATTACGGCGCTGACCCTCTCTCCGATGCTGGCCAGTAAACTACTGACCCACAAAAAACGCGAGTCCCGTTTCAGTGCTGCAATGCACAAAGGCTTTGCCAAACTGGAATCGGGGTATCGCAATCAACTCAATGCAGTGATGAACTATCGCTGGCCAACGCTGGCTGTGTTAGTGCTGAGTTTTGTCGCTACTGTCATGCTACTGAAATTAATCCCTTCAGAGCTGGCGCCACAAGAAGACAGGGGCACATTTTTTGTCAACATGAGTGGCGCTGAAGGCGCAAGCTATGGCAATAACAGCCGTAATATGCGACTGATTGAAGATTTGCTGATGCCCTACTACGAAAAAGGTGAGTTTAACCGCTTGCTGATCCGCGTACCTGGTTGGGGCAATTCAGGAGGCGTGGCTATTGTTGGCACTGAAAACTGGAACAATGGCAAAAGACGCACTTCTGAGTTAATGCAGGAAGTCAGTACCAAACTGAACGAACTGCCAGATGTAAAAGCATTCACCTTTATGCGCAGTGGTTTAGGTGGAGGTCGAGGTGGTGGTCGTCCTGTGCAGTTTGTTATTCAGGGCAATACCTATCAGGAACTGGTGCAGTGGCGCGATATAGTGTTGGCAAAAGCAGCGGAAAATCCAAGCTTGCAAATGCTGGACCATGACTATAAAGAAACTGTACCTCAGGTACTGGTGGAAATTAACAGCGACCGCGCAGCAGATTTAGGTATCTCTGTGGGTGCTGTGGGTCAGGCGCTGGAAGCCATGCTGGGCGGACGTCGGGTTACGACTTTCCTCGACAGAGGCAAAGAATATGACGTGATACTCGAAGGTGAAGATAAAGACTTCGCCAGACCTGGCAGTATCAGCAATGTATATGTTCGTTCTAAAGAGTCGGGCAGATTGGTGCCATTAGACAACCTGGTTACATTAAAAGAAGAAGCAACCACCTCCAGCTTAAACCGTTACAACCGGATGCGCAGTATTACTATTACCGCCAATCTGGCACCTGGTTACAGCTTAGGTGAAGCACTGGAGTTTTTAGAGAGCACGGTCAGAGAAAATATCGAAGCGCCTGTTGGCATAGACTACAAAGGGGAATCGCTGCTGTTTAAGGAAAGTGGAGAGTCAACCGCATTAATTTTTGCGCTGGCTTTGCTTATTACCTTTTTGGTTTTGGCCGCTCAGTTCGAAAGTTTTGTCCATCCTTTTGTCATTATGCTGACTGTGCCACTGGGCTTAGTCGGAGCTTTGGCAGGCTTGTATTTATCGGGCATGACGCTGAATATTTACAGCCAGATAGGCCTGGTGATGCTGATAGGTTTGGTAGCAAAAAACGGTATTTTAATAGTCGAATTTGCCAACCAGTTGCGTGATGCAGGCGTAGAGTTTGAAGAAGCCATTAAACGCGCATCAGCTTTACGTTTACGTCCTATCGTCATGACAGCTTTCACTACAGTGTTCAGCGCTATTCCGCTGATTGTCACCACTGGCCCGGGTTCTGAAAGCCGTATGGTGATTGGTATGGTGATCTTCGCTGGTGTGGGTGTAGCTACCCTGCTGACCATTTACGTAGTACCAGTGGCTTATATGGTACTGGCCCGCAATACAGGCTCACCACTGGCCATCAGTAAGCAATTGGAACAGCTGGATAAGGACAATCCGGAGAAGTCTGAGGAACCACATTAAAGTTTTCATTCTGAGTCTCTGCGGTGATTCACCTTGCTGCAGAGACTGCTTTTCCAGCCTGACACCTCCTCCTTTGCTTTTTTCAGGGTTAATTCCCACCGCCCTTTGTTTTAGATCTGGTTTATCAGCATAAAAATCAGCTACCTTAGCGGTTGATGGGATCTGTAATGGAACTGATGCAAATGGACTACAGCCTGCTTTTTTGTGCGCTTTTTCCGCTACTCAGCGTACTGTTTTTTCTGGTTTTTTTACGCTGGCCAGCCCGAAAAGCTATGCCACTTTGCCTGCTGGGCACTTTAATCTTAAGCGCAGCAGTGTGGTCAGTCCCAAGCTTGCATATAGCGGCAGCTATTGTTGAAGGTCTGGTGATCGCCACGACCGTATTGTGGGTAGTGTTTGGTGCCTTGCTGCTATTAAATGTGCTGGAAAATAACGGCAGTTTTTTGCTGATCCGTCGTGGTTTTGCCAGCATCTCCAGTGATCATCGTATTCAGTTATTATTTGTTGGTTGGCTACTGGTGGCTTTTTTAGAAGGCGCTGCTGGGTTTGGCACACCAGCGGCTATAGCTGCTCCTTTATTAATTGCATTAGGCTTCAGGCCTTTGGCTGCAGTGGTTTTAACCCTGATAGCAGATTCAGTGCCTGTGTCTTTTGGCGCTATTGGCACTCCTGTATTGGTAGGTCTGACCAACGGCCTGCCTGGTGTATCGCCGGAGCTAATAGAGCAAAGCGCGATCACTGCAGCCAGTCTTGACCTGTTGTGCGCCAGCTTAATTCCAGTGCTGATGTGCCTGCTGTTATGCCGCTATTTTAGTGATACGCCAAGCTGGCGTTCTGGCTTGGCTATTGCGCCACTCGCTTTGTTGTCTGGCCTTTGTTACAGCCTGCCCGCATTTTTGGTCGCCCGTTATCTTGGGCCTGAATTTCCATCTTTGTTAGGTGCTTTGGCAGGCTTGCTGCTGCTGACCCTGCTGGTACGTTTTGGTATTGCCGTGCCTGTGACTCGATGGCGCTGTGACAACGAAGCGGATAACACCAGTGCAGAAGATCATACTGCACCTTCAAATTTCAGTTTATTCAAAGCCTGGGGCGCTTATCTGTTACTTGCGGCTTTATTGGTGATAAGCCGACTTGAATTTTTACCTTTTAAAGCTGCGTTACAAGCTGTGCAATTGAATTGGTCCGAGATTTTTGGCACCAATTTATCCACCTCTGTTCAGCCTTTATATTTACCAGGTACGTTGTTTGTATTAACTGTACTGCTGTTATTACCATGGCAAGCCAAACGCCGCCAATTGATGCGTAAAGCCACAACAGAAAGCTTAAGCAGAATTTGGCCTGCAGCTATTACGCTCGCCAGCGCAGTGCCTATGGTAAGGTTGTTTTTGCATTCGGATCTGAACAGCACAGATTTACCTGCTATGCCGATGTATCTGGCCGCAATGGCCACTGCACATCTCGCGGAAGTCTGGTTATGGTGTGCGCCATGGGTGGGTGCCTTAGGCTCATTTATCGCAGGTTCCGCCACCTTTTCCAACCTGATGTTTGCCAGTATGCAGCAACAACTGGCGGCAGATTCAAACCTGCCCTTACCTCTGGTATTAGCATTACAAATGCTGGGAGCCAATGCGGGCAATATGCTTTGTGTAGTGAACGTGGTGGCTGCTGCTTCAGTGGTGAAACTAACAGGACAGGAGGGACAGATTATGCGGTTTACCTTGCTGCCGATGGCGTTGTATTGTCTGCTGGCAAGTACAGTCGCCATTTTACTTTACGGCTTTACAAGGTAGTCGAAGGGATCAGCACGTCTGTGGTGGTTCGCTGATAACGTTTCACCGTCTTTTCTATTTCGCCTTGCTCATACAACTTCTGCCAGGCCTTTTGCAGTTTGATTAACATAGCTTTGGATAAGGTTGTTTTACTGAAACCAAAATAAACAGGGCTTTGATACACCAGCACTAAAGGCCGGTAATTTTTTGCATTTTTATACTGATGTGTTTGCCAGTAATACAGCACTGACTCATCCTCCAGAATAGCGTTGACCCTACCCGCCTCCAGCAATGCCAGTTTGTCCTGAATACTACTGATACTCACCAGTTGTCTGGCAAAAAAAGGATTTTGCTTTAACAGCTCAAATTCCTCGCCATAATAAGCCCCATTAAGCTCAGCGATACGGCCCAGATCAACGTCGTGAGATAAGTCTTTTAAAGTCGAGACTTTGGGTAACTTATCCGGATTGCCGATCAGCCAGATGGATTCAATATGATGAGGGCCGATAAATGCAAAATCATTTTTCCGTGCGTCGCTGTAGGATAAATGACTGACTAAATCTAATTCGCCGGATTTGATTTGTGCTAAAGAACGCAGCCAGGGGCTGTTAATAAACTGCAGTTCACAGCCGACCTCCTTGGCCAGTAATTGCAACAGCTCGACACTTTGTCCCTGCCAGCTGTCATTTTGTAAGATCAGATGAGGCGGGAAGTCGATTTCTGCCGCCATCCGCAGCACACAAGACTGTGTTTCACCTGCGTAAAACAACACTAAGGCAGCTAATCCAGACAATAACCTTTTTCGCATCAACGAACCTATGGGTCAAATCACACAAATCTACTATTGCACGGCATTATTTGCTTTACCAGATATGTTCACCCTACTTCGGCAAAAATCTTCTGCTATGGCTTGTTTCCATCCCACATTCGTTTTATTGTCGCTTATGTAAACATCTGGTTTTATTCGTTAATTTAAAGATAAGGAATCATCGACATGAATAAAAAAATGCTGTTGTTATCTGCTGCGTTTTGCAGCCTGGTAGTCAGTACCACAACCTTGGCTGCGGAAAAGGGTAAAATAGGTTTATCTCTGGATATTAATGCGGATGGTTTTTTTAGCCCTGTTATTGTCAGTGTTAAAGTAAAAGAACTTGTGCCAGGTGGTGCTGCGGAAAAAGCAGGTGTATTGGTAGGTGATCAAATTTTGAAAATAGCTGACTGCGCTATTCCGGGATGTCCTGCTGATGATGCCAAAGATTTGATGAAAAGAAATAAAGGTGAGTCTGTCAGCTTTTTAATTAAACAAGCGGATGGCACAGAACTGACTAAAACAGTGATTGCTGAATAAAGCTCGAATCCATACTTTAAAAGACATCCAGACCGCCGGACATTTCTGCTGACGCCCGGCGCCCAGCTCTGCTACACTGCGCGGGTTTTGTGAAAGGTGTTCAGCAGCAGCTTTTAGCTAGTGCAATGAACTTGAAAGGGAAACAGGTGTAAATCCTGTACTGTACCCGCAACTGTAAGCCGCACTGAACCCAGTATGGCAAGTCAGATGTCCTGCCTTTACAAACCTCAGGCGCTGCAACTTTTGCAGCACACAGTGCGGGCTTACACTGTGCCGGAACTCTGCGGTTTTTGTGCTGCATGTCCTGGTCCCTGCCCGTTTTTTAATGGAGCGTTTTAGTGGGCCACACCCCGGTTGTCGAATTTTTGCAGGTGCAGTTGCTGATCAATCAGCAGCAGATATTAACTGGGCTGAATTTTGCTATCGAGCCAGGCCAGTTTGTCGCTTTGCTTGGTCCTAATGGCGCCGGTAAAACCAGCTTATTGCGACTGTTGCAAAAAGAGTATCAGCCAAGCTCCGGCCAGATTAAATTGCAAGGCCAGCCCATCTCCACTTTTAGTCAAAACGAATTGGCGGCCAAAGTAGCGCTCGTCAGTCAGTTATCCGGTCCTTTATTTGATTTAACAGTAGCTGACGTGGTGCTGATGGGGCTAATTCCTCATAAAGCTTTATGGCAAACCAATACAGAGCAGGACCTACAACAACTCAAGCGGAGCCTGGAACTGGTCGGCCTGGTTGATAAAGAACGTCATTCTTTTGCCCATTTATCCGGTGGTGAACAACAAAGGGTGTTATTGGCGCGCGCAGTGATGCAAAAACCTCTGCTGTTATTGCTGGATGAACCCACCAACCATCTGGATTTGTATTACCAGCATCAGGTGCTGCGTATTGCCAAGGCTCTGAATATTACGGTGATCGCCAGTATTCATGATTTAAATCTGGCGTCACGTTACTGCGACCGTTTATTGCTGCTCAATCAAGGCCAACTGGTGGCCGACGGCACAGCAGAGCACGTACTAACGCAGGAGTTGCTTACGGAGGTGTTCCGTATTCCTTGTTTAATCGATCAAAACCCTTTTGGTGATTGTCCACGGGTCAGTTTTGGCTACAAGGACTATGTATGAGTAAGGTGTTGTTAGCAGCTTTGCCTGTACCACTGCGTCTTTTACTGGCAATGGTAGTACTTGTCCTGGTTTGCCTGCTGGCATTAAGCACCGGCTCAGTGCCTATTTCCATGGCCGGATTATTTAGCCTAGCGCCGCTGGATGATATGCAGTCAACAGTACTGTGGCAACTGCGGTTTCCGCGTTTATTGCTGGCACTGCTGGCAGGTGCTGGTTTAGCTCTTTGTGGTGCTTTATTGCAAAATGCCAGCCGCAATCCGCTGGCCGACCCTTATTTATTTGGCATAGTTTCAGGCGCAGCCTTAGGCGCAACCATAGCTACTATCGTAGTTCCAGAGTGGCAGCTACTCACGCCCCTATTCGCTTTTTTTGGCGCTTTGCTGGCTGTATTTCTGGTGCTGGTTATTGGCGCCAGCAGTCGCTGGCAGAGGCTTGAAAGTCTGCTGCTTTGTGGCGTAGCCGTCAGCTTTATGCTCAGCGCCATCACCACCACCTTGTTGTATTTATCTGAACCTTTTGCCGCCAACCGCGTGATGTTCTGGCTGATGGGCAGTTTAAGCCAGGCCAGCCTGACTCATATCGCTTTGATAAGCCCACTGGTGTTTATCACATTGTTGTTGGGTTTACTGTATCGCCGTCAGTTAGACGCTTTGGTGTTAAGCGATGAAAGTGCCCGCAGTTTAGGCGTGAATGTACAACCTTTGCGTTTAGTTATTCTGCTGCTTTGTGCTGCGGTCAGCGCTGCTATTGTCGCCTGTTGTGGCGGCATCGCTTTTGTCGGCCTGATGATCCCCCATCTGGTGCGATCTTTATTTGGCTTATCCAGCGTAGCTTTGTTGCTGGGCTCTGTCTGGCTGGGCGCCGTGTTTTTAGCTGGCGTAGATACCTTATCCCGCAGCGTATTGCCAGATCAGGAATTGCCTATAGGGGTTGTTACTTCAGCCATAGGCAGCTTGTTCTTTTTATCCATGTTATTTAAATACCGTCGCGGTTAAATGCTGATGAAAACGGAGTCGCTTGTTATGTTATTTGAAATACCTGCTTTAGATAAAACTGCGACGCCAGCCATACAGCAGCGTATTAATTTAAAAACTAAACCTGCGGGCGCTCTGGGCATGCTGGAGACACTGGCGCTGCAACTGGCGCTGATCCAGAACCCAAATAAAAACCAAGACCCTTTATCACTAAATAAACCTGTGCTACTGATATTCGCCGCTGATCATGGCATCAATGTGCACGGCGTCAGCATAGCGCCCAGCGCAGTGACCCAGCAGATGGTAATGAATTTTTTAGCAGGCGGTGCCGCCGCCAACTGTTTCTGCCGTGCCAATGACATTGAGCTTTTTGTCGTAGACGCCGGCATGCTGTTGCCACTGCCGGATGCTGAAGGTTTAATTCAACACTCTTTAGGCTGCGGCACAGCAGATTTCAGCCAGGGTCCTGCCATGAGTCTGGCGCAGGTTGAAGCAGGTCTGGCTTTAGGGCGTCATGCTGCACGGCAACAGATAGTTGCAGGCTGCGATTTACTGCTATTGGGTGAAATGGGTATAGCCAATACCAGCAGTGCTGCCGCTTTACTCGCAGCTTCGACTGATTTGCCGATTGAAACTTGTGTCGATCGTGGTACTGGTATCAGTGATGCACAATTTGAATTAAAACTGGCGTTAATTCAGCAGGCTTTGCAACGACCTTATACCAAAGATCCGCTGTCCATTCTGGCTGAATTTGGTGGCTTTGAAATAGTCCAGCTTTGTGGTGCTATCTTAGGTGCAGCTTCACTACAAAAACCTGTACTCATTGATGGCTTTATTGTCTCAGTCGCGGCTTTATTGGCCTGTCAGATGGCGCCGAATTGCCGTGACTATTTAATTTTTGCGCATCAGGGTGCTGAAGCTGGCCATAAGGCGGTGTTAAAGGCTCTGGATGCCTCTGTATTACTGGATTTAGGTTTACGTTTAGGCGAAGGCACAGGAGCTGCTTTGGCGGTACCATTACTCAAAGCCGCCATTAGTTTTTACAACGATATGGCAAGTTTTGCTGATGCCGGCGTGACTCAAGTGGTGGAAGCCGGAGCTCTTGAGTGAAAACCTCTATGCTGAAATGGCCACTCAGGCAATGGCACCTGTTTTGTCTGGCTTTGTCATTTTTCAGCCGTATTCCTGTGCCTGCATCGACCCCGTACAGCCCAGAGCTGTTGAATCAAAGCAGCCGCTATTTAAGTCTGGTGGGCTTGTTATTGGGTGCCCTGCAAGCTTTGGTGTTGGTGGCTACAGCTCAACTGCTGCCCTTTTCCATCGCTGTGTTAGTGGCTTTGATAGCAGGACTGGTACTAACAGGTGCTTTTCATGAAGATGGTCTGGCCGATACAGCTGACGGTTTAGGTGGCGGTTTAAGCCTTGAGCGCAAGCTGGAGATCATGAAAGACAGCAGAGTTGGCACTTATGGTCTGGTTGCGCTGTTATCGGTTTTTTTGATCAAGTGGCAAAGCCTGCAAGCCTTAGAGACACAAGCCATTTGGGCTTTCGTGCTGGTGGCTGGTTTATCTCGTGCCACAGCAGTCAGCCTTACTTTTGTCTTGCCTTATCAGCAACTGGATTCGTTGAGTAAAACCAAACCTATAGCCACCTCACTACAAAAACGTGCTTTGCTATGGATCTGGCTTTTTGTAGTGCCGCTTTTGTATTTTGTTCCTCTGTCTTTAGCTTTATCTCTGCTCGCTATCCTCATCTTATGTTTTGTTCTGCTGTTTTTTTACTACCGCAGTCAGCTACAGGGCTATACAGGCGATTTATTAGGGGCAGCGCAGCAAGTCACTGAACTTGCTTTATATCTGGTGTGGCTTATATGGTGGAGACAGCAGTGATGAAAAAAACGCTGATTTTAGGCGGCGCCCGCAGTGGCAAATCCAGTCTGGCAGAAACTCTCGCCAAATCATCAGAGCAGGTGACTTACATAGCCACAGCCACTGCTTTTGATGCAGAGATGACAAAACGGATTACATTGCACCAGCAGCAAAGACCCAACAACTGGCTATTAATCGAATGCCCATTGTTGCTCTGTGAAGCCTTAACGCAGCTTTCTGGTTCAGGCCAGACGGTATTGGTCGACTGCTTAACGCTTTGGCTAAATAATCAGCTGTATCATCAGCCAGAGCAAGATTTTGCCCTGGCGCGCCAGCAGGTAGCAGATGCTGTTAGTCAGTTTGAAGGCAAATTGATACTGGTCAGCAATGAAGTGGGTATGGGGCTGGTGCCTATGGGCGAACTGAACCGAGTTTTTGTCGACCAACAAGGCTGGCTGAACCAACAGCTGGCCAGAGTTTGTGATGAGGTGATTTTTGTTGCAGCCGGCTTACCGCTTTATCTAAAGCGAGGCATTGATGCAACAGATTGATTTAGTACGCCATGGCCCTGTCGCAGGCCCTGCTGCTTTATACGGCTGGACTGATGTGATGTTGCAGCAATCATCCCCTACCTGTCTGTCGTGGCTGTCTACCCAGTCTTATCAGCATGTACTGACATCACCTTTACAACGTTGCCGCCACAGTGCAGCAGCACAGGCTCAACGCCTGCAGCTTGAGCTTGTGATAGAGCCGGATTTAAAAGAAATGAATTTTGGCCTGTGGGACGGCGTGCCTTTTGATGAGCAAAGCCCCTGCTGGCCTGCACAACAACAATTCTGGCAGCAGCCTTTTGCCATAACGCCACCTGAAGGTGAATCTTTAATTGATTTTCAGCAGCGGGTTTTAAGGGCTTTTGAATTGCATAGCAGCTCTCAATACGAGCGGCAATACGAGCAGCACCAGCATGCTTTATGGTTAGTGCATGGCGGCGTGATCCGTCTGCTGCTGGCCTCCTTATTAAAGATCGACTTACAGCAAAGCAGCTGGCTGCAGCAGATGTCTATTGCCTATGGCAGCGTCAGCCGGATCAGCCGTTTTAACAAACAAAGCCCATGGCAAATCCACTGTATTGGCAGCGCTGGTTTTTAAATTTTTCCAAAGAGAGACAACATGACTGAACAAAAAACAGATGTAAAACAGCAAAACCATAAAAAACGTCAGCAAAAGCTCAAAGAGCAAGTCGATAGCCGTATCGCTGCCGCCAGCACTGACAAAGCTTTATTGTTAGTGATCACAGGCAATGGTAAAGGTAAATCCACCGCAGGTTTTGGCACTGTAGCGCGCGCTGTAGGTCATGGTTTAAAAGCCGCAGTAGCGCAGTTTATTAAAGGTACATGGGACTGTGGCGAGCGCAATTTGTTACAACAACATGGCGTTGAGTTTGCCGTGATGAACACAGGTTTTACCTGGGATACCCAGGACAGAGCCGCCGATATTGCTGCAGCAGAATTGGTCTGGGCCAAAGCCGAACAATTTTTACAGGACGACAGCATTCAACTGGTACTGCTGGATGAACTGACCTATATGGTGAGTTACCACTACATAGATTTGGACAGAGTAGTGAATGCGCTCAATAACAGACCCTCCACCCAACATGTGGTGATCACAGGCCGGGCGGCTCATCGGACCTTAATTGAGATGGCCGACACCGTCAGCGAAGTGCAGTCGATCAAACATGCATTCGACTCCGGGATACAAGTGCAGAAAGGAGTAGATTGGTAATGTACGTGCTACGTATTACGTTGTGCTGCTGCGCCTTATTTGCAGTCAAAGTACAAGCCGAACCTGCTCAGCGTATTGTTGCGCTCTCACCCCATTTGGTCGAGCAGCTGTATAGCATTGGTGTAGGCGACAAAATTGTTGGCACTACAGACCATGCTGATTATCCGGATGCCGCGAAAAACATTCCTCGTGTGGGCAATTATGCTCAATTGCAGGTCGAAAAAATTCTGGCGTTAAAACCGGATCTGGTATTGGCCTGGACAGATGGCAATCCACCTGCGGATCTCAATAAACTGCGGCAGCTTGGTTTACATGTGGTGGATTCTAACCCGTTGCAACTGAATGATATTGCCAAAGAACTGCGTTTGTTAGGCCAACATACAGGTGCTGTTGCTGCGGCAGAACAACAAGCGAAGCGAATGGAACAAGGCCTGGCTGAGTTGCGCCAGACCTACAGCACCAAACCAAAAGTCATTGTATTTTATGAGTTGTGGCAACAACCGCTGTCGACGGTGGCACAAAAGGCCTGGCCACAGCAGCAACTGGAGCTTTGTGGTGCCACTAACCCTTTTGCAACTGCCATAGGCGATTATCCTCAGGTCAGTTTAGAGCATGTGGTCGCAAGCCAACCTCAACTGATTATCCAGCCCGTATCGGTGAATGAACCACGGGCATTACTGGACTGGAGCCGCTGGCCTGCAATTCCAGCCGTTAAATATCAACAGTTTAGCCAACCCAACTCCGACCTTGTACACCGCACCACCAGCCGAATGCTGCTTGGTATTCGGCAACTTTGCGCCGACATCGACAAAACGCGGCAATTTTTTGCCAAAAAGTCCTAAAGTTACTAAAGCCAAAGCCGATAGCATGATTAGTCAGAACTATACTGAAGCTCATTAACGCCCAAAGGGAGTGTGTTATGTCATCTGTTAACGGTGTCGGCTCGTCAAATGCAGCAGCTCAGGCTCAAGCCAGCAAAGCGACGGAAACCAATGAAACGACCGAAGAGAAAAAGCTTTCAGGCTATGAGTCGTCTCAGATGAATAAGCAAAAGCTGAATGCAACTATTATGGAAAATCAGCTGAAGCTAAGCACAGGTGACGACGATAACTCGATGAGATTATTGTATAAAACTGCACTTGAAGGCATTAATAGTGAGCTGGAAGCCGAGTTTGGCCCTAATGCAGCTGAAAAAATTAAAAACAGCGGCGTCGACACATCGCCACAAGCCACTGCCGATCGCATTGTTGGTTTTGCCACAGCTTTTTATCAAAAGTTCTCCGAACAAAACCCGGACATGCCGGAAGAAGAACGCCTGGATAAATTCCTGTCCTTAGTTGGCGGTGGTGTAGATAAAGGCTTTGAAGATGCCCGCGGTATTCTGGATGGTTTGGGTGTATTGAATGGTAAAGTTTCAGATGATATCGACAGCACCTACTCCTTAATACAGGAAGGCTTCGCTAAATTCCGTGAAATGATTTTAAACCCGGATAAAACCGTAGAAGATCAGGATATGACTGAATCAGTCGCCGCTAATACCGGCAGCGAACTGCGGTTTTCGGTGAAAGTGTAAGTAAATCTGTTGTAACGACTCCTGACGTGCTGGTTTCATCTAAGCCTTGAAACCAGCTGTTTTTTAAACTGGCCTTACACCTTTAAGGCCAGTTCTTTTCTTCTAGGGATTATGCTGAGATCATCATTTACTGACTGCTCAATCCCGTTTTTATCAACTGCGCAGGCTTTTGTTTACCACCCTCTTCGCTGATCCAAATTTGTTTATTCTGATCAATACAAACACCTTCCACCTGGCCTGTTGTCGGTAAATCTTTAGTATCCAGCAGAAGCAGATTTTTATCATACCGGGCTATGTGCGCCTGAAAACCAGAATTGCTTAAGTAGGCCCAAATGGCTTTGCGTGGATCTGTATACCCCACCAGCCACCATTGCCCGCTACTGGCATCGAAACTCGCGTCAGTCACTAAAAAGCCCGGTGATTGAATAGGTAATGCTTGCCCCAGCTTCTGTTGTTTTAGTGAAGGGTCAAGCCGATACATCTTTGGTTGTTGACTGGCCCAGCTTTTACTGATCAGCCACAAAGCGCCCTGCTGAAACACCAAAGCTTCAAAATCCAGATCGTGTTGGTACACTTTGAGCTCTTCCTGCTGCGGCAAAGTGATTTCCAGCGTTTGTGGCTGATAAGGTTGCTTTAACAAACGCCAGTCCAGCGGTATTTTGTGGATCATTAACCTGGTGCGTTTGCCCGCATTGTTGCCAGTATCCGCCAGATATAAAAACCTGCCATCCGATGTTATTGCTTCCCAATCATTATTTTTTACCGTCAGTTGCAACTGGTGCTGAACTTTCCCTGTTGGATCTATACGGTACAACACCGGCAAACCACCAGAGTCATTAAAACTAATCCATTGATCGTCAACACAGACCAGACCCGAACTTTCTGATAATTCAGCAGTTAATGGTATCTGTTGTGGGGTGCGGTCTAAAGCGACTGCCTCTGGTGTTGCTGCCGATCCGACGGCCGGATTGATACTGCAGCCGGACAGGCAAAAGCCAGTTACGAACAGCAGCAGTACTTTCACCGTCACTGTAGCTTTGTCCGAATTCATGCCCACACTCTCCACTGTATTAATTCACTATAAAGCCAGTATCTCACAACATCAGCACAATAAAGTGACAACATAAAACAGTCTTAAATTCAGTGCTATAGTCGATAGGTGGCAAAAAATAGCACAGCAAAGGAACAGAGCGTGGAACAGGATTTAGTGGTGTATATAGTGGACGATGACAGCTCGTTGCGTTATGCGCTGGAAGGCTTATTAAATTCGATGGGCTATCAAACTCAGAGTTTCGGTGCTGTGGCTGAATTTTTACAGCAGTATAAAACCGGCGCACAGGGCTGCCTGATTTTAGATGTGCGCCTGCCGGGTTTAAGTGGCTTGAGCTTTCAGGCGAAATTGCAAGATTATGGCATTCAATTGCCAGTGATCCTGATGACAGGCCATGGTGATATTCCCATGTCTGTGCGGGCGATGAAAGCCGGTGCTGTTGACTTTTTAACCAAACCTTTTCGTGATCAGGATATGCTGGACGCTGTTGCAGCCGCCATGGAACGTATTCATGATCAGCAGCATGCCGACAAAAACAGCGAAGCTGTGCGCGCCTGCTTTGACAGCTTAACCAGCAGAGAAAAACAGGTGATGAGCTTGGTGTGTCAGGGCAAGATGAATAAACAAATTGCCTGGGAGCTGCAATTAAGCGAAGTCACGATCAAAATTCACCGAGGCTCAGCCATGCGCAAAATGCAGGCTAAAACGCTGGCGGATTTGGTCAAAATGGCTGAAGCCTTGCATTTAAGTTGAGGATCTCTGATGAAACAGCACGATATGGAAATCCTCAACCTTATTCAACTCAGTGTTTTAGTCTTTACGCCAGAAGGCACTATTACCGGCTGGAATAAAGCGGCAGAGCAGCTTTATGGCTGGAGTGCAAAGCAGGCGTTAGGACAAAATGTATGTACATTGCTGCGCTGCACCAGTTCATCCGATATAGCGACTGTGCTGCAGTCACTGCAATCCAACACTCAACAGCATCAGGTACAACGTTTTAGTGCAAGCGGCGAGTTAAAACTGATTAAGATCAGTTGGTCCTGCCGTTATAACGATACAGGCCAATTGCTGGATATTATTGAATCCGGCCGTGATATTACTCAAAGCCAGCAGGTTCAGGATGAATTACGCCAAAGCGAACTGCGCTACCGCACCATGTTTGATTCAATGTCGGTCGGCTGTTTTGAGATCGATACCAGTGAACTGAATCAGATCTTTGTCCAGTTACGCGCTCAGGGCATCACTGATTTAGTTTTGTATGCACAACAAAACCCGGATTTTTTAGCCCAAGCCATGCAGGCCTCCACAGTAGTCAAAGTGAATGCCGAAGCGATGCGGATTTTTAAGGCCAGTCGGCCTGAACAACTGCTTGGCCCTGTAGTGAACTATTGGAATAACGATAACAACGATACCTTTTGCAATAGTATTAATGCTGGATTTCAGCGTCAGTCGAAGTACGAAGCCGAAACCTTTATGCTGGTACTCGATGGCAGCAGAGTCGATGTGCAGTTTTCCATGTTCGCCTCCCCAGCCTTACGTGACTCAGGTACTGTGTTTATCTCCTTAGTGGATATCACTCAACGTAAACAGGCCGAGCGGGAGCTGATGAAAAGTGAATTTAAATTCAGAACATTATTTGAAGCCTCCGCCATTTCGTTTCAGCAACTGGATGTCAGCCGTCAGACTCAGCTATTTAGAGCTTTAAAAGCTCAGGGCGTTACCGACTTAAAAGCCTATATCGATGAGCATCCGGAATTTGTGCAACAAGCGATGGATGCGGTCTGGATAGCCGAAGCCAATCCCTACACTCTGACCTTGTATGGCGCTAAAACCAAAGCCGAAATTTTAGGCCCTGTCACGCCTTATTGGATCCCTGGCCAATGCGATACCTTCAGACGCAGTATTGAAGCGGGTTATCGTGGCGAACCGGGTTATCAGGCCGAAACTAAAATACGTCGGCTGGATGGCAAAGTAATAGATATTTTATTTGCATCGGCCTCTACCGCTACGTTAAGGGAACTGGGCCTGGTGGTGCTGACTATAGTGGATATTACCGACTGGGTTGCCGATCGTAATCAGCGCGATAATTTTCGTGATGAATTGGTCCATGCCGCCCGGGTTTCGATGCTGGGCGAACTCACAGCCTCTATTGCCCATGAAGTGAATCAGCCACTGGCAGCCATAGCGACCAATGGTGAAACCGGCTTGCGCTGGCTAAACAGGCAAGAACCCGATTTAAACAAAGCCCGTGATTTAATGCAGCGCATGGTCAATGACGCCTACAGAGCCGCCGACATTATCAGCCGCATTCGCGCTATGGCCAGCCATACGAAAGTGCAGCTACAACTGATGGATCTGAATGCCTGTGTAGAAGAGTCGGTGTTGTTTTTACAGCATGAACTTCGCAGCCAGCGTATTCAACTGGAACTGGATCTGACGCCAGCTTTGCCGCCGTTGCTGGCAGACCGCACTCAGCTGCAACAGGTACTGATTAATATTCTGGTGAATGCAATGCAAGCCTTATCCGGCAAAACGACCAGCGGGTCAAAAACAGTGCCTGGCATCCATATTCAAAGCCTGTTAGCCGATCAACATCATCTGCAACTGCAAATCAGCGACAATGGTCCAGGCATAATGCCGGACCATTTACCTCATATCTTTGACAGTTTTTTTACCACCAAAAGCGCAGGAATGGGCATGGGGCTACTGATTTGCCGCTCTATCATTGAAGCCCTTGGCGGTACTATTGAAGCCAAAAACAATGACAACGCTGTTGGCGCCTGTTTTGTGTTGTTGCTGCCACTCAGTTAAAGCAATTGCAGAACACGCCATACCTAAGTATGAGCGAAATCACCCCGATGGACTAATGCCTTGGCCCCTCAATACTCCTATCTTATGCAATGACCGCCTTGTCTTCAGACAAGCCTTATTGACTAAAACAGGACAACCCAAATGACAACAGCTCTTGTAACAGGTGCCTCCTCCGGGATAGGCGCAACTTACGCAGACCGCTTAGCAAAACGTGGTTACGATTTAATTCTGGTGGCACGTAATGCCGAACGTTTAGCCGCCTTAGCGGACAAACTCAGTTCCACCTATCAGGTCAAGGTAGAATGCCTGCCTGCCGATTTAAGTTCAGCCGAAGGCTGGCGTGTGACGGTAGCACGCATCTATAAAGACACTAAGTTGTCGATGCTGATCAACTGTGCCGGTATAGGCCCTGAAGGCGCCGTATTGCAATCGAACGAAAGCGAGCTGGAAAGCATGATCCAGCTTAATGTAATGGGCTTACATCAACTGACCTTAGCCGCAGCTAAAGTATTTTCAGCCCGTGGGCAAGGCACTATCGTCAATATTGCTTCAGTTGTGGCTTTATTGCCGGAGAAATTTAATGCGGTATACAGTGCCACTAAAGCCTTTGTGCTGGCATTAACTCAGGGACTGCACTCTGAGCTGGCTCCGGTTGGGGTGAAAATTCAGGCGGTGTTGCCGGGACTCACCCGTACCGAAATATTTGAACGGGCGGGTTTTGATATTAATCACCTGGACCCCAGTATGATTATGGAGGCCGGTGATATGGTCGATGCATCACTGGCAGGTTTAGATCAAGGTGAGCTGGTGACTATTCCATCTTTACCTGATGTGGCCGACTGGCAAGCCTTTTTACAAGCCCGGTACGCTTTGGCTCCCCACTTATCTCTGCAACATCCCGCCAAACGTTACACTGAATAATGCTGTGACAAAGCCTAAAAAAACCCCGGGAAAGTTCCCGGGGTTCAGCATCAATGCCAGATGGCGATTGATTTAAAAGGGTTATGCCCGCAGCATTCAGACTAACTCTGCATCCAGCGTGATTTCTGCATTTAATACTTTGGATACAGGACAATTCAGTTTGGCAAGCGTCGCCAGTTCGTTAAACGTGGCTTCATCTATACCGGGAATAGCAGCCTTCAGAGTTAAGGCAATAGAAGGGATAACAAACGCATCACCTTGTTGCTCCAACGCAACGACGGCCTGAGTATCCAGCTGAGCCGGAGTAAAACCTGCCTTGGATAAAATCAGTGTAAAAGCCATAGTAAAACAGGACGCATGGGCCGCCCCTATCAGCTCTTCCGGATTACTGCCAGGTGTGCCTTCAAAACGACTGGCAAAGCCATAAGGGTAAGCCGATAAAGCACCGGTTTGGGTGGATATTTCACCACGGCCTTCTTTTAAGCCACCAGTCCAGCGTACTGAAGCACTACGTTTAATTTTCATCATGGTCTCCTTTGATTTCAGTGACCGATCAGACCACAGTGCAAAAGATAAAACGCACAAGGACCGGCATGGGTAGAACAAGGTCAGAGTAGGTTCTGGCCATTAGGTTCAGGCTTTAGGTAATAAAGTCAGCAATTTGTATTTATAAGCTGCGGTTTGCGCCATTTACCATGCCGTTAAAATTACCAGCTGAGTATTAAACAAAGTTGACAGAGCGCCTATTGTCTCTTTAGGTAAGGCTTTTATACGGAAGTATTAAAACTAACAACGCAGCGAGGAAAACAGATCAGGCTGAAACTTAGCCTGATCTGAAAGATTAACGGCAGCAGTACAAAGCCAAAGCTCTTTGTACATCTAAAATAGAGCCGTCTTTATTAAAAGTTTTTGTGATTGGGGTATCTGTGCTGCTGAGCCAGATATGCAGATCAGATTCCAGATCGAAATGGCCTTTGGTTTCTGCACTAAAACGCACTATGGAGCGGTAAGGCACCGACATAAACTCTTTTTTAGAACCTGTTAAACCTTGTTTATCCACCAGTATTAAACGCCTGTCGGTAAAGACGATCAGGTCGCGTATTATTTTATAGGCTTGTTGCAGCTTTTCGTCAGGTAATAAAATCTGGCCGAACTCTGCCTCAATATCAGCCAAATCAATTTGGCCTACATTACCTAATAAACCACTAAAAATTCCCATTTTTATTCCTTGTTAAAGCACGTGATGAAAACCGGTAAGCCTGAGCTTATCTCTGCCTTATGCCAACAGCAAGAGTTAAAAGCCCAGAACCCGGCCATCCCAATTCAGTAGCAAACCACTTTGCTCCGCCTGAAGCTGTTGTGCAACCTCTGCCAGATGCTCTGCGGTCTGAGCCGGACTTTGCAGTTGCCCTGCTGGCAAATTGCGCTGGAAAGGTGCTGACAAAGCGGAATCTGTCGTGCCTGGATGCAGCGTCACCAGGGCTGCGGTTTTATTGCTGCGCTTCAGTTCTATGCTGGCCGTTTTAATCCATTGATTCAGAGCCGCCTTGGCGGAACGATAGCTATACCAGCCGCCTAACTGGTTATCGCTGATGCTACCCACTTTGGCACTCAATTGCAGATACCGAATGCCAGGGGTTTTGGTTAGATAAGGCCAGAGGCCTTGCAGGTAAAAGACAGGAACCTCCAGATTCAGCAGCAGAGTTTTACGCAGCAAGGCACTGGAACTTTGACTTAAGCTTTTTTCAGGCAAGAGTTTGAATTCACCATCCTGATGCAACCAACCTATGCAGTTAAAAATCAGTCCCACCTGCTGCTGTTGCACGACTTCGATAACAGTGCTGAAAAAACTCTGATGCGAAACCCAGTCAGTGGGTTCAGCCAGATCGGGCGCTTTGATCACCTGAAGCTTGGGATCACTAAAATCGGCGGCGCTGCGGGATAACCAAATCACAGTCAAGCCTTGTTGCAGATAATGTGTTGCCAAAGCCGCACCTATCGAACTGCTGGCACCAATAATAAGCACTGCGCTCATGGAGTCTCCTGCTGCGACGGATCCCGTTCAATCACGGCATTCGCCAGATTTAATCCGGCCAGATAGGCGTTTTCAACCCGACCGCCATAACTCCAGTCACCGCCGGCCCAAAGTTTCAGATTGGGCAGAGCAATTAAACCCGGTGCTGCGACCTGTTCGTTCTGGCTGGCATACAACCAGCGGTGCGCCACTAATGGGGTGATTTCCTGGTGTATATGCAGCTCTTGTCGCAAAATTGCGGTTGCTTCTGCAAACCAGAACTTTTCTGGTTCATGAAGATACAGAGCGCTAAACGCTGCATTAAAATGCAGGATGTAACAGGATTTACGCCCCGTTTTGTGTTGCTGATGACTGATAAATCTTAATTTAGGATGCTGACAAAAAATCGCATCCTGCACAGGCCTGGCGTCAGTGTGCAGAGCCACAGCCCAGCACGGTTCCAGCAGTTCATCTGCGAAGTCAAAAAGTTCAGGCAGCGTACTTTGAACTACTAACTGCTGCACCTGAGCTGGCGGCAACGTTAACAGCACTGCATCAAAACCTGTGTAACTTAAGCCGTTGTCACTGAACAAAGTCCAGCTCTGTTGCTGATAATCAAGTTGTTGGATGCGGCAGCCATTGATCAGAGGCACACCCTGTAATAACGCCTTTACCGGACTTTGCATTGAAGGCACGCCAATATAACGGGCTTGCTCGTCCTCTGAAGTTTTGAGTGATGAAAGCCCTTCTGCCAAGGATAACAGCGCTGTACTACAGGGCCAGATCTCAACCTGGCCATCGTCAAGCCACAACTTGACCTGTTGTTTAAAAGCGTCACTGCGGGCGGTAAAATACTGAGCCCCCATATCCAGATAACCCTGCTCTGTTCTTTTGCTGCTCATGCGGCCACCAGCGGCACGGCCTTTATCAAAAACGGTCACTTGATACCCTTTCTGAATCAGCGTAGCTGCCACAGTGGCTCCGGTAAGTCCTGCACCTAGCACTGCTATTTTTTTCATCACTGCTTTTTCTTTTTTGAATGCATAACTCTTTTACGCTGTATCATAAGCTTAAGATCAACAACGGAGTAACCCCATGAGTCAGACTGAACTAGCAACCTTTGGCGCCGGCTGTTTTTGGTGTATTGAATCAGCCCTGAATCAGCTTCAGGGTGTAAAAAAAGCAACCAGTGGTTACATGGGAGGCCAGACACTCAATCCGGATTATCGTCAGGTGTGTAGCGGCACCAGTGGCCATGCAGAAGTTGTACAGGTGGAGTTTGACCCGGCATTGGTGAGTTTTGAGCAGCTGTTGCAGGTGTTATTTTTTTTGCATGACCCGACTCAGCTCAACCGTCAAGGCAACGATATAGGCACTCAGTATCGCTCTGCAGTGTTTTACCACTCAGAACAACAACGTGAGCAGGCGATAGCTTCAATTAAAGCGGCAGGGCCGTTATTTGACTTGCCGATAGTGACAGAAGTTACCGCTGCCAGTACCTTTTATCCGGCTGAGGACTATCATCAGGGTTATTATTTGCAGAACACCAGCCAGCCTTATTGCCAGTTTTTAATTACTCCCAAGCTGGCTAAATTTCGCCAGACTTTTGTGAGTTTACTGAAGGCTTAATAGGGTCAGAGCCAAGGCTCTGACCCTGGTGATTAAAAATCAGGTGTCCAGTTTAAACGCAATGACCATTCAGCGCCTGCCGTGGCATAACCAGGTACATACAAGTAATCTTTGTTGGTCAGATTGTCCGCTTTAGCCGAAATTTGTAACTCGCGGCTTAATTCGTAACTGACGCCAGCGCCCCATAAGGTGTACCCACCTAGTTGTGGTGTGGCAAAATCGCCGGTATGGAAATCACTCTGATAATCAGAGGTGACAAAAACACGCCAGTCTTGCAATTGATAAGCGCCCTGCCAATGCACTGTGTGCTTAGAACGTTTAATTAAAGGAGCATCTGTGGCTTCATCTTTGGCATCTGTGTAACTGTAAGCGACTTGCTGATGCAGTTGTTGCCAGCTGTGACTAACACTCAGCTCTGCACCTTTAATTTTAGCTTCACCGACGTTTTGTGGCACCCAGTTGCCATCAGCTGCCGGAGCCCACTGGATCAGGTTACTGACGTTCTGCTGATAAATGGAACTTTCAATCTGCAAGTCACCAGCACGGTAACGTAAACCCAGCTCATCAGAGGTTGCAGTTTCAGGTGCTAAATCCTTGTTACCGCTCAAAGGGTAATACAGGTCGTTAAAGCTTGGCGCCTTAAAAGCACTGCTGCGACTGGCGCGAAGCAGTAATTCGTTGGTCAGCTGATAGCCTAAACCTACTTCATAAGTGTTGGAATGACCATACTGGCTTTGTTTATCATAACGGCCCGTGACATCGGCCAACCAGGCACCTGACTGATAGCTAAAACCGGCAAAAATGGCTTTATTGATACGAGAATCAACGTCATAGCCCAAATCGCTGTCTGACACATCTTCCTGATACCAGTTTACACCAGTCAACGCAGTTAAGCTTTGCGTCAGTTGGCGGCTGTACTGGTAATCCAGTTCCTGCCGCTCAGTTTCAAACAAACTGGCCGGACTGTCTTCGCCCCAGTTTAAGTCTTCCGTCTGATTGTGAGAAATACTCAGCTTCTGTTGGGATTTATCACCATCCAATGCCCAGCCTAAACGACTTTGACTGGTTTTAGTTTCGACTTGATCCGCGCCGGGGCCCCACGTCGGGTCATAGTCGTACTGACCGCGGCTTCTGAGTACATTATGATCGGCAGACCATACACCATAAGCTGTATTGTATTCAGCGCCTAACTTACCATAACGCTGATCAAAACCATCTTTGTCAGCCTGGGTGCCAGGGCGCACATCAAAACCTTCGGAGTCGGACCAGCCTAAATTCGCACGAACCGTTACATCACCATACTGCTGACTGGTGGCGATATCGGCTTCATGACTTTGGTAACGGCCGGTTTTTAACTGCATTGAGGTGTTATCTGCTTTACGGGTGGTGATGGCGATCACACCAGCTAAAGCGTCAGAGCCATATAAAGCGGCTTTTGGCCCTTTAATAACTTCAATTTGTTCTATTTGCTGCAGAGATAATTCAGCTAAAGAGGCATAACCTAAAGTAGCTGAGCCAGTGCGAACACCATCAATCAGTACTAAAGTGTGTCCGGCAGAACCACCACGTAAAAATATGGTGTTAGTCTGGCCTTTACCGCCGGAACGACTAATTTGCACCCCTGCGACCTGACGCAACAAAGCTGGCAAATCAGATACTTGCGCTTGTTCAATTTGCTCGCGGTCTAATACAGTGACTGATGATAAAATCTGATGCACAGGCTGAGCCTGGCGAGTGGCGTACACACTGATGTGTTCCAGCGGATCGTCCGAGCTATCGGCAAAAACAAAAGCAGGCAGACCAGCGACTACTGTCGCCAGCAACGTTTTTTTAAACATGATATCTCCCAAAGACGCCCACCGCGTCCTGAATAGTGAATGAACTTTTCAGGCCGGTCTCCGGGCTGACAACAGGCTATTCAAAGTAACCGGGATCCCTTCCCATCCAAAGACAGTGGTTTGATCCAAGCCAGAGCAAAGCTCTCTGTTGTTTTACCGTTGCGGGGGCAGCTCTGGGTTTTCACCAGATTCCCGTTTCACCCTCAAATGTTAACAACATTCTGCGGGCACCTGAAAAACGCGGCGTCAGTGTAGCGGTCGCAGTCATAAAGTCAATAGAAATCCAGACGTCTCCCGTCAGCGATAAGGGCAGAAAACAGCTCGATGAGGTTCGCTCCTTGGATTCTTTCGCTTATAATGCCCTGATAAATTTCAAAGGAAAAAAGAGAACGCTATGCCTTCATTTGATATTGTTTCTGAAATTGATATGAATCAAGCAAAAAACGCGGTTGAGAATGCGAAACGTGAACTAGAAACCCGTTTCGATTTTCGTGGCGTTGACGCAAAAATTGAGTTTAACAAAGAGCACATTGAGCTTACCGCAGAAGCTGATCAGCAGGTTATGCAGCTGTTCGATATTTTTGCCACAAAAGCAAGCAAGCTGCAGTTAGATGTAAGTAGTTTCAAAATTGAAAAAGAAGATCGTCATGGTAAGTACATCACCCGCCATATCACTATCAAGCAAGGCATTGACAAAGAGATAGCCAAAAAGGTTATTAAATTAATCAAAGACAGTAGCATTAAAGTACAGGTGGCCATTCAGGGAGAAGAGCTGCGTGTCACAGGTAAAAAACGCGATGATCTGCAGGCAGTGATGCAGTTAGTCAGAGGAAGTGACCTGGGGCAGCCGTTCCAATTTAAGAACTTCCGAGACTAATTGCGTTCTCGATAGGTTTGATCTGCCCCTAAACAGGAGGAGACGCCGAATCACAAAAAAGGCAACTCCTCCCGGTTCAAAAGCCCTGAATATGGTCTGTCAGATCAAAGCCCAGCCGGGTTTTACCGCTTTTGACAGTAAACTATCTATTGTTTGTAGTCACTGAAGATCAGCTTCAGCTGTCGTGCTGACTTGCAGACCTTTTTATTGGTCTCCGGCCTGTACGGCACGAAAATCAAAGCAGCCAGCCAATTCGCGGTTCGGATTATCGACCTTATTCCGTACTTCCTGTTAAGCAAGGTTTGACAACAGGTTGCATAAAGGAAAAAAGGAATACAAGGGCTCGTTGTTTCAAGCTGGAGATTGTAATCGTAAAACTGATACAATCCGGCCAGGTCTTTTAAAGAAGAGTATCTTGTGAAGCGTCATCTTTACCATGCGATTTGTTTGCTGGTGTTTATCGCAGCCACTTTTGGTTTTCTGACTGAAGTAAAAAGTAGTGGTATCAGCTTAAACCAATACGACAAAGCACTGCATTTTTTAGTCTTTTTCTGTCTGACCGCTATGCTGCAATGGAGTTATAAACCTAAGCTTTGGCAAGCGGCCTTGATTATGGCCGGTTATGGCGTTGCCATTGAGTTCCTGCAAAATTATTTAACCAGCTATCGCCGCGCAGAATTGTTAGATTGGGTCGCCGATCTGGTTGGCGTAGCCGTATTCTATTTGTGCTATTTTGCTGTAAAAAAATGGCGCAACCGCACACAATAACCCACGCATTCTGGACTGTCGTAGGTGAAGGTGCTATCGGCCTTCTCTCGGCAGCCCGTTTACATCTGGCTGGCTATCCGGTGCAATTGCATCGGCGCACTGCCGGGCCTTTCGATTTCGTTTTTCAGTCTGCTGTTAGTTCCCAGTCCCTTTCTTTACCCAGTCAAATACAACAGCCCTACTCTTCGATCCTTCTGCCTGTAAAAGCTTATGCAGTGCTGGACGCAGTAAAACAGCTATTACCTTTGCTGAGCGATAATGCACAGTTGGTATTGAGCCACAATGGCATGGGTACTATAGAACAGCTGTTACCACTGCTAAAACCCGAACAAGGACTGTGGTTTTTAAGTACCAGCCATGGCGCTTTTAAACCTGATCATTCAACAGTAGTCCACAGTGGTCTGGGCCAGTCGGTATTGGGTGCGCTTAATCAGGCGGCTCTTGCTCAGCAGCAGAGTGTTGAACAGGCTATGCAAGCTGCGTTGGGGCCACTGGTGGTGATGGCGGATATCTGGCCGGCACTCTGGCAGAAACTGGCAGTAAATGCAGTGATTAACCCACTCACCGCTTTGCATCAATGTAAAAATGGCGAGCTGAGCAACAGCAAATATGCCGCAGCTGTTGAGTTATTGATTGAAGAGTTTGTGCTGGTAGCAAAAGCAGCAGGGCAAGATTTCAGCATTGAGGCGATTCAAAACAGAGTAACGCAAGTCATCAGGCAAACCGCTGACAATTACTCCTCGATGCAGCAGGATTTTGCCAAAGGCCGCCGCAATGAGCTCGACTATATCACAGGATTCTTACTGAAACAGGCAGAGCAGCATCAACTGCAACTGCCTGCTCATCAGGCTATTTATCAGCTGTTGCTTCAGAAATCACCACGATAAACACCTACGTTAGTGTGGCCCTGTTCGGACAATAACAATGCCTGCAAACGACTCATTACGCCACGTTCACAATACAGATAATACTGCTGTGTTTGATCCAACTGGCTAAACTGACTGGCCAACTTATAAAAAGGTAACAATTGCACCTGATGGCTAACCCCAGTCAGCGGCTTCACATCTACTTCATCAGGACCGCGTATATCCAGAATAATGGCGTTGGACGCCATAGCGCTTTCATCCAGCACAGTGTTGATTTGCTGCTCCGCCTGAAACTCGACAGTGCGGATATCCAACACGTTCGCATCCAAAGCCAGTTTTTCCAACGCCGCCAAATCCAGTTGTTGCTCCGCCAGCAGTACTTTGTTTAAATCTGCGTTGATGGTGGGTTTGTTGGAAATCACACCACAGTACTCAGGCATGGTTTTGGCCATATCTTCCGCACCAATTTTGCGGGCTAAATCAATGATCTCTTGTTTGTCCTGATAAATAAGCGGACGCAACACAAGCGTATCAGTGGCTTTGTCTATCACACTTAAATTGGCAATAGTCTGGCTAGCCACCTGCCCGACACTTTCGCCTGTCACCAGAGCCTGAACGCCAAGACGTTCAGCCACTATGGCAGCAGCTCGCATCATCTGGCGCTTCAACACAACACCCATCAGGCCGTTATCAACTTTCTCCAGAATTTCTGTCACCACAGGGGCAAAATCAACACTGATAAATTTCACTTTGTGCGACAAACTGAATTTTTGCCATAAATAAAAAGCCATCTGCCGCACGCCAGTTTCATGGGCCGGGCCGCCTAAATTAAAAAACAGATAGTGAGTACGCAGGCCTTTGCGGATCATCAGGTAACTGGCTACTGCCGAGTCAAAGCCACCGGAAATTAACGACAATACGTCACTCTGGCTAGGCAGCGGAAAGCCGCCCATCCCTTCAAACACCTGACTGACAATAATCAGCTGATCACGTTTAATCTCAACACGTACCACCTCATCCGGGTTTTTCAGTTGCACACGGGCAGAAGGGATATGCTGATTTAAACCACCGCCTATATAACGTTCAGCTTCAAGCGAGCTGAATTCATGATCGCCAGTACGTTTTACCCGCACACAAAAACTTTTACCTTCCAGTTTTTCGGTAAACGCAGCTTTGACTTGTTCAAAAATGTCGTGCAGTGAAGTGTAGGTGCCCGACTGCATTTCCATAAACTGCACTATGCCGGGAATACAGGCCAGATGATCAATCATCTGCTGCCGCAATTTAGGGCTATTGGATGCCACCTGCACCAGCAAATGGTCGTAGTTATTTTTGATGGCAACGGATGGGTCTAACCGCAACAAGATAGTTTTCAGATTCTGCTCTAAAAGCATAGTCTGACGTTTTCGGACCGATTTACTTTTAATCGATATTTCCGGGTGCAGTTTGACTAAAAATTCCATCAGGTAACGCTCGCTCAAAAAATAAAGGCGCGAATTATAGCGCGCCTTTCAACAACAGTTTAGCTTTTATTGCTGCTGTTATTACTGAGTGGAGTTAAGGATTAGGCTTGCTCTGCGCTGCAGGTTCCAGGCTGATAGGGTCAGACTCTTTTGCTTTACCTTGCATAATAGAAATCTCAACCCTGCGGTTCCGTCGTCTGTTGCTTTCCGTATCATTAGGCACCAAAGGACGGGTTTCAGCATGCCCTACCACCACCAGACGGTTTTTATCAAAGCCTGGAGCCTTGAGCATTTCAGAAGCAACAGACACAGCACGTTGAGCAGATAAATCCCAGTTATTGCTATGTAATTCATCAGAAACCTGATCACCATCAGTATGGCCAGAAACAGTAACTTCGCCTGGAACATCTTTTAACAAAGTACCAATATTTTGAATAATTGGTTTGAATTTGGGCTGTAAAAACGAAGAGCCGGATGGGAATGAGCCATTCTCACGAATACGGATAATAATTTGTTGGCCTAAAGATTCGAGTTCAATAGCGCCATCCATAATTTGTTTTTCCAACTGCTCAGCAATTTTTTTCAACAGCTCGTTGGTTTGTTCCTGTACTTCAGTGGCTGCAGCTTCAACTGCTTCCATGGGCTCTTCTGCGGTACTGCTCGACTGACCTCCGGTTTTATCCTCCCGCTGTTCCTGACGTCCACCCGCTTCATCTTCTTTACCCGCCTGGAAATTCAGCGTTTGCTGCGTCATTTCCACAGTTTGTTGCTGGATGGTATCAATGGGCGTTGGATCAGGACGGCCCGGACGGAATTCCATCGCAATCACACTGGTTCCCTTGGGGATATCTTTAACTTCAATTTTATTTTGCACGCCAAAAGCGTACTGCATGGACCCTGCAATTTGCTTAAACTTCAGTACATCCATTTCCGAAAAAGACAGCAACAGCACAAAAAAACACATCAAAAGCGCCATCAGGTCAGCAAAAGTTCCCATATAAGCGGGTAACCCCGGAGGTGGACACTTAGGACACTTATCCATACTAACTCCTACTCCGCTGCCGGAGCTGCAGGCTCACGTTTCTTGGCAGCCAGGTAATTACGTAAAATGCCTTCGATCACTTTAGGGTTCTGACCATCCTGTATGCCCATAATGGCATCCAGAATAAGCTGATTATTGGTTTTTTCTTCTTCGTTACGCACCGCCATTTTTTCTGACAGTGGTAAAAAAATACAGTTAGCCTGAATAGCACCGTACATAGTGGTTAATAAGGCTACCGCCATTGCCGGGCCTATAGCTTTAGGGTCAGACATGTTGGACAACATAGCGACCAGACCGATAAGGGTACCTATCATGCCCATAGCCGGGCCTAAATCACCTAATTGCTTGAACACACTAATAGCTGTGTTATGTCGGCTGTAGGTTAATTCAATATCTTTTTCCAGTGTGCCTCGCACCACGTCCGCATCGTGGCCATCCACCAACATGTTGATGCCTTTTTGCATAAAAGGATTAGGAATTTCTGCTTCTTCTAAGGCTAAAAAACCGCCTTTACGGGCGGCATCTGCCAATTGCACCGCTTTTTCAATCAACTCTTCTGCTGATTCAATTTTAAACATAAAAGCTTTACCCACGGCTTTCATTGAATCGGCCAGTTGAGTAAAGGTAAATTTGATCACTACAGCTGTAATACTACCGCCAAAAACGATGACAATAGATACAAAGTCGTAAAACATGGCGATGTTGCCACTGGCACTGAGCCACATGGCCCAGCCCATCATCCCCATAACCGAGACCAATCCTATGACGGTTGCTAAATCCACTGCGTATCTCCCGGAAAACTGAATGCAAAAAAGTTGGTTTTGTACCAGCATAGCGCTGGTTTTATCTTAGCTTATAGTGAGTTATCGGCAAAAGTATGGGATAGTTAACTATAAATTCAGGCCTCAAACAAATTTATCCTTTCCCAACGCGGTCCTGATTGCTCATAATAGCGCGCTGGGCTTGGTCAGACACCCATTATCAGGCGAAAATATGACAAAAAAGAAAACAGATTTCAGCCATTTTGAGCAGAGCATTGCTGAGCTGGAGCAAATAGTACAACAGTTAGAGCAAGGCGACTTAAGCCTTGATCAGGCTTTGCAACAATTTGAGCGTGGTATCGAACTCTCCCGTACCAGTCAACAGCAACTACAGGCTGCACAACAAAAAGTCCAGTTATTGGTCCAGAACGCAGGGCAAGATCAGTTGGAACCTTTTGTAGCAAGCGAAGGTGAATGATTTGACGTTAGTTTCTTTAACCTCGTACCAGCAACGACTGGAACAGGTACTTCAACAACAATTAGACAAAAAACCGCTGACCGATCCACGGCTGCATCAGGCCATGGCCTACAGTTTACTGCTGGGCGGTAAACGTATGCGGCCTTTTTTGGTTTATAGCTGCGGTCAGATGTTAGGCGCTTCTTTAGCAGATTTAGATGGCCCGGCGGCGGCTATTGAGGCGTTACATACCTACTCCTTAATCCATGACGACTTACCAGCAATGGATAACGACGATTTGCGTCGTGGTAAAGCCACCTGCCATAAAGCTTTTGATGAAGCTAGCGCTATTCTGGCGGGCGATGCGCTGCAGACCTTCGCGTTTGAACTACTAAGCCAGCATGACTACCAACAAGTTCAGCCACAACGTATTCTTACTATGGTGCAACAACTCGCGCTGCATGCAGGCTACAACGGCATGTGTGGCGGTCAGGCTATTGATTTGGCTCATACCAATCAGAAAATGTCGGTTGAAGCACTGGAGCAGATGCATCAGCTAAAAACCGGTGCTTTGATTGAGTGTTCAGTACGTTTTGCTTATCTGGCCAGTCCAGTGGATAATACAGCACATTTAGACGCATTAGTTCGCTACAGCAGAGCCATAGGATTAGCTTTTCAGGTGCAGGACGACATTCTTGATATCGAAGGCGACACTGTGGTACTGGGTAAAACCGCAGGTTCAGATCAAAAAGCGAATAAAGCCACCTATCCTGCTTTATTGGGCTTAGATCAAGCGAAACAAAAAGCACACTTATTGGTTGAAGAGGCGTTAGCCGCTTTACGCGAACTTCCTTATGCAACAGACGAACTGGTGGCGTTGGCCCGGTACGTTATTGCCCGACAGTTTTAATACAGGCATTCTCATGACATCAGCTAGTCAGGATTTCCCTCTGCTTCATAAAGCCAACTGGCCTGCCGACTTGCGCCAGCTGCCACAGGATGAGTTACCCGCTCTGAGTGACGAATTACGGGCATTTTTATTGAAAACAGTCAGCCAAAGCAGTGGCCACTTCGCCTCAGGTCTTGGCACTATTGAGCTGACGGTTGCTTTGCATTATGTCTACAACACCCCTTTTGACCGCCTGATTTGGGATGTGGGCCATCAGGCTTACCCTCATAAAATTCTGACAGGTCGTCGCGAACAAATGCACAGCATCCGCCAGAAAGATGGCTTACACCCTTTCCCATGGCGGGAAGAAAGTGAATACGACACCTTAAGTGTCGGTCATTCCAGTACCTCCATCAGCGCAGCTTTAGGTATGGCGATTGCCGCTCGAGCTGAGCAGAAAAACCGTAAGGTGGTTGCAGTAATCGGTGACGGTGCTATCACTGCAGGCATGGCCTTTGAAGCGCTGAACCATGCCGGTGAAGTCAAACCCGATATGCTGGTGATCTTAAACGACAACGAAATGTCGATTTCTGAGAATGTTGGCGCTTTAAATCGTTATTTCGCCCGCATTTTATCCGGTAACTTTTACACCAGCCTGCGTGAAGGTGGTAAAAAGATTTTAAGTGGTGTGCCACCTTTACATCAGCTAGCCAGCCGCGCTGAAGAACATTTTAAAGGTATGGTCACCCCTGGTACTTTTTTTGAAGAACTGGGCTTTAACTACATAGGCCCCATTGATGGCCATGATGTCAAAAGCCTGGTTGACACCATTCGTAATATGCGCAACCTCAAAGGCCCGCAATTACTGCATGTGGTGACGAAAAAAGGCAAAGGCTATTTACCGGCAGAGCAAGACCCTATTGGTTATCATGCAGTCAGTAAATTTGACCCAACAGCACAATGCCAGCCCGCTAAAAAAGCAGGTAAAGCCACCTTCTCCAATATTTTTGGTCAGTGGATATGCGATATGGCTGCAGTGGATCCTAAGCTGCAAGGTATTACACCAGCCATGCGCGAAGGCTCAGATTTAGTCCAGTTTTCTAAGAGCTACCCGGAGCGTTATTTTGATGTAGCTATTGCAGAGCAACATGCTGTGACTTTGGCCGCAGGTATGGCGATAGAAGGTTTAAAACCTGTAGTGGCGATTTACTCCAGCTTCTTGCAACGTGGTTACGATCAGCTTATTCACGACATAGCAATTCAAAATCTGGATGTGCTTTTTGCTATCGACCGTGCTGGTGTTGTAGGTGCCGATGGCCCAACTCACCAGGGTTCTTTTGATTTGAGCTTTATGCGCTGTATTCCAAACATGCTGATTATGGTGCCTTCGGATGAAAACGAATGCCGTCAGATGCTGTACACCGGCTATAAACACAAAGGGCCTGCCGCAGTGCGTTACCCACGGGGTAGCGGTAATGGCGAAGCGCCAGAAACTGTGATGAGTGAATTAGCTCTGGGCAAGGGTCTTGTGCGCCGTCGCGGCGAAAAAGTAGCCTTGCTGGCGTTTGGCCCTTTATTACAGGCTTGCCATACAGTAGCAGAGCAATTAAACGCCACATTGGTGGATATGCGTTTTGTGAAACCTCTGGATCAGCAACTGCTGGCTGAGCTTGCCACAACCCACAGCCACTTTGTCACTATTGAGGACAATGCGCTGATGGGCGGCGCAGGTTCTGCAGTGAATGAATACTGCATCGCCGAACAGTTGCCAGTGAAGCTGCTGAATATAGGTTTGCCTGATATTTTTATCAAGCACGGTACTCAAGAGCAGATCTACGCCGAACTGGGTTTAGACTGCACTGGTATTCAAACCAAAGTAGCAGCTTTTCTTAGCCGCTAATTCTGTTCTGCTGTAGGGGCGGGTAGAAAGGGCGGGGACAAGCCCGGCCCCTACGACCCGCCCGTCTCAATTTCCAATTCAGGCTAAAGCAAACAAACAACAACGCTGCGGCTTCAAGGACGACGGCTAAGAACCTAAGTCATTGATGTTGCAGCTAGGCGACAAGTACACGAGCACCCGGGAGCATAGCTCACTATGTGACTGGGGCGAGCAGCGCAGGCAACAACGCTGCGGCTTCAAGGACGACGGCTAAGGGCGGTAGCTTTTTACTTCAAACCAGGCCACACCATCGGCTAATAGCTTTTCGATCTGTACGTCAATATGACCTGAATCTTCAAACTCAAAAGCATCAACCTGAGGATCAAATCCCAAGGTCGCACAGCCATTACGACCCGATTGTTTCACTTTACGTAAGGCAATTTCAGACAGCTGTAACGAGATTTCCCAGGAAATCAGTTGTCCTCCTAAAAGCTCCAGCGGAAAACAGCTGTAACCAATAGAACAGGTCAAAGACACAGTACGGCCGTCCGGGATCTGGAAATTCGCATTGGCAACCAGTTGATTCAATTGCAAGGCAACTTCCCGAACTGTAGAAAATTCAACGTCTCGTAATACCAATACAAACTGCTCACCGGCATAACGCACCACATAGTCGGCCCCGCGGCTTTCGCGCAACAACAATCCACTGATTTGCTGCAATACACTATCACCGGCACTATTGCCGTACAGATCATTAATGGATTTAAAATTATCCATATCCAGCTGCAGCAAGGCTATACATTTGCCCTGTTGCAACATAGCGTCCCTGTTATGCTGATATTGCTCAACGTCTTTAGGCAACTGTTCAAATAGAAAACGGCGGTTTCTAAGGCCAGTTAAAGTGTCTTTGTGAGTAAGTTGCGACAGTTGCTCATTCAATTCACTCAGTCGCGAGTTGCTGTTTTCCAGCTCCACAGTGCGCAGACGCACCAGTTTACTCAACTCCTGTTGCTGCATCACGGCATTACGACGCCACAACCAGGCCAGACCATACAAAGCGAGAACGACCAACAAGGCCCACAATCCTTTATATACAACAGTCTCAGTAAATAATCGTGGCACCACCAAATCCAGCTGTAGCTGTTGCTGCTCAGTCCAGAGCTGGCTGGAATAGCGGGCCTGCACCACAAACTGATAGCGTCCTGGTGGTAGGTTAGTGTAAATAGCTTCCCGCCTCTGGCCAACCTGCTGCCATTCCTGATCAAATCCTTTCAGTTGATATCGGAATTCGATGGCATTTGCTTTGATAAACTCCAGCGCGCTGTATCGAATACTGATGTTACGATCCGAGGTTTCCAGCACCAACTGATGTTGATCAGGTAACAAAGAGTACGACTTTTGACCTGTGACATCCTGTAACAAGGGTTGCAAAGCTCTGTCGGGGGCCATAGTTAATTGCAGAGGCACAGCCACCAGGCCTTTTAAACTTGGATACCAAAGCTGACCTTGCCAATTAGCTACTTTACTGTGACCAGCGCCATTACAACAGCGACCAGGTGCTGTGCCAAGTTGTCGATCGTAAGGTGACAAGATCAACTCGAAACTCAGTACTTTGCCATTGTCGTTTGCTGCCGGAGGTTTAAATCTGAACACCCCTTTTAAACTGCTGGCCCACAAATAATTTCTGTCTTTGTCATACCATAAGCTGATCACCGGATCCAAAGGTAAACCATTACTGCTGTCGTATTGCTGCCATTGGCCTTGAGCTGTTTTAATAAACAAACCGTCATCCAGAGTAGCAACCAGCAGTTGTTGATCAGGCAAGGTTAAAACACTAGTGATATAAGCACCAAATAACGGCGTTCCCAGGCCTACTCTGTTTAGTTTTTCCTGCTGATACCAATACAAACCACTGGTCGTTCCAACCAGTAAATCCGGGCCCTGATGCTCAATCACTGTGACAAAACCAGACTCTAAATCGGCATTAAATGGCGCGGCTTGCAGTGTTTTCCCGTCATAGTGATAAAGTCCGTTTGCTCCGCCAAACCACAGGCCCTTATCTGCATCAGGTTGCACAACCCGAATAGCGCTGCTCGCTAATTCCTGAAAGGGCCGGCTGACACTGCGATCGTCAAAGTTGTAAAGCAATAAGCCACTGTCAGTCCCCAGCCACAGCTGGTTGTTTCTGTCGAAGAAATCAAACACAGTACTTTGTCCTAGTGATTGATGATCGACCAATTCAAGAAAGTCTTGATTCGCCTTTAACAGCCCAACATTAGTTTGGGTAGCGACTAAAAGGCTATTTAAGCGGGCTGAGTAGCGCACACTGCGCACCACAACATCCTGCTGACCCGCACCAACCACTCGCCGCATTTTTCCCGGAGAAGCGCGATACAGACCTTCGCTGAAACTGGCCATCCAGATGTTATGATCTCTGTCTTCAAAAATATCGCTGAACCAGGGCGAACTTCCAAGCTCTTCAGAACTGATGTGTTGCCACTCCTGACCGGCATGATGGTGATACAACTTGTTGTAACCGGAGATCCAATCATTGCCTGAGCTGTCTCTGAACAATTTATAGATAGCGGTATTATCCACCCCATTAATAGCGCAGCGAACAATCTGTTGTGTTTTGTCTAAATGAAAGTAACCAGACTCGCTGGCGAAATGTAAGGTATCGTTGAACCAGTTTAAATCGTACAACGGATGTTGTTGCAGCTCATCAGGCAAAGCAATTTGCTCAGTTTCACCTTGTGGACTGAGTTTGTACAAATGTCGGGCTGTACTAATGAATACCGAGTCTCCGGCTATTTCCATCTGTACTACAGCTTCTTTAATACTGTTAATCCGGCTGACTTTGCCTTGTTTTACTTTAAACAGATTTTCTGCGGCTACCCATAATTCATCAGGAGCCACCTGCACTATGGAGGTCACCTCAGCCAAAATGGGATACCGATCAAACTTCAGGCTTTGTGGATTAAAACCAGATAAACCGGCTTTAGTGCCCACCCACATATAACCTTGCTGATCCAGAAGCAGTTTATTGATGGAATTGCTGGCGAGTTGACGGCTGGTTTTAGTACTGAACTGGGTGAAATGATGGCCATCAAAGCGATTTAAACCATATAAAGTGCCGATCCACAGATAGCCCTGCTGATCCTGACTGATAGCTCTGACTGAATTCGAGGACAATCCATCCGCACTGTTCCAGTGTTTGATGTCAAAATCATAAATAGAACCAGCCTGACCCTGACCGGATGCAGCAACAGAAAAAAAGGCTAAAAAAACCAACAGCGCAAAACGCACAGAAATCACCAGATTGCAGGGAAAAATTTATATTAACTAAAAGCTTGCCACTGCACCAGCGCGAAGAGAATGAGCCAGCTAAAGAAACCAGCCAGCATATCGTCAATCATAATACCAAAGCCGCCGTGGATTTTTTTATCCAGCAAACGAATAGGCCAAGGTTTGACGATATCAAAAAAGCGGAAAAGTAAAAAACCAGCCAGAAGGTACTGCCATTCAAATGGGATACACCACATAGCCAGGCTATACCCCGCGACTTCATCCCAGACAATGGCGCCGTGATCATGTTCTCCAATGTCTTTGGCTGTCTGGCCACAGACATAACAACCCAGCACAAAAGCAAACAACACCCAGATCAATCCAAGCTGTGGGCTGACTAAAGATTGCAGATAAATTAAAGGTATAGCGGCTAAAGTACCAAAAGTACCAGGCGCTTTTGGCGCCAGACCGGAACCAAATCCCAATGCAAGAAAATGGGTCCACTTTCTCAGATCAAATTTAGCTTTAGCGTGTTGAGTAGATGCCATTAAAAGTGCTCAAAGCCCTGATGCTGGTATACAAAAGGCAAATCCCCTTGCTTAAATTCCAGCTTGCCGACCGCACCGGTAATGCGGCCAATGCAAGTCACTGGCACACCGTAAGGAGATAACAACACTTCCAAAGAACCACGGCGGTTTTCTGGCACGGTAAACAACAATTCGTAGTCTTCACCGCCTGACAAAGCATATCGCAATGCTTGTTCCGCACTGCAGCTGTCTTTGAGCGCCTGAGACATCGGCAATTTGCTGACATCCACCACAGCCCCGACTTTGGAGCGGCGTAAAATATGCGGCAAATCGCCCGCTAAACCGTCAGATACATCCATGGCAGAACTAGCGATATTACGCAGCGCCTGACCTAAAGCCACACGGGCTGTTGGGTAGTGAAAACGTTGCAGAATATGAGCCCGGTGCTTTTTACTGACTTCAACCTGCTCCTGCACCAACTTTAAACCTAAAGCTGCATCACCTAAAGTGCCAGTCACATACAGATAATCACCATTCTGAGCGCCAGCGCGGGTAATGGCTTTGCCTTTGGGCACTAAGCCTTTGGCAATCATAGTTAAACTTAACGGACCCCGGGTGGTATCACCACCTATCAGCTGGCAATTGTAATAATCCGCTGTTTCGCTTAAGCCTTCAGCAAAAGCGGTTAACCAGTCTTCATCGACTTTAGGCAAAGTTAAAGCTAAAGATAGCCAGCAGGGTTCAGCGCCCATAGCAGCCAAATCGCTGACATTCACTGCCACCAATTTATGCCCAAGCGAGCGCGGATCGACATCCGGGAAAAAATGGATACCTTCGACCATGCTGTCGGTGGTGATCACCAGATCACAGCCTTCGCGCACCTGCACCACAGCACCATCGTCGCCAATACCAATGGCAACGTCAGTGCGTTTCCGGCCCGCTTCGGCAAAACAACGTTGAATTAACTCAAATTCACCCATAAAAAAGCCGACTTACGCCGGCTCTCCATTTTTTATTCGGTTCGCAGGCGTTTGACGGCTTTATCAAGTATGCCGTTGACAAACTTGTGGCTGTCATCGGCAGCAAAGGCTTTCGCCAGTTCGATGGCTTCGTTGATCACCACCTTATACGGCACATCCAGACGGTATTTCAGCTCGTAAGCGGAGACACGTAATATGGCTTTTTCGACCAGATCAATTTCTTCAAATGGACGGTCTAAAAAGGGTTTTACCGCTTCATCCAATACAGGATGATTCACAGCCACACCACGTAAAATATCCTGGAAATAGCCCACGTCCAGGTGTTTGGTGTTTTGTTCCAGCAATAACTGCTGTTCAATATCACCAATAGGGTTCTTGCTGACTTGCCAGCTATAAACTCCCTGAACGGCCAAAGAACGGGCCAAACGACGTGCATTAGGTTTCATCAACAAATCCTACAACTGAGAGAGAACGTTTACCATTTCCAGCGAGGACATCGCTGCTTCTGCGCCTTTATTGCCCATTTTGGTACCTGCACGCTCAACAGCCTGCTCGATACTGTCTACAGTCAATACGCCAAAAGCAACAGGAATACTGTGCTGCATCATCACCTGAGCCAGGCCCTTGGTGCATTCACCCGCCACGTATTCAAAATGAGGTGTACCACCGCGGATCACAGCACCTAAGGCGATGATCGCGTCATACTTACCACTGGCTGCAACTTTTTGTACAGCTAATGGCATTTCAAAAGCGCCAGGGATACGAACCACAGTGATGTCTTGATCAGCGATGTCGCCGACACGCTTTAAGGTATCTACAGCGCCGTCTAACAAACTTTCGACAATAAAGCTGTTGAATCTGGCCACAACGATGGCAAATTTTTTACCTTTAGCGGTTAAGCCTGCTTCAATTACCTGCATTGGAGGTCCTTATTGCATATTTGCTGCAAAAAAATGGTTTTAAACACCAGAATTCAAAAAAACGGGCGCCATGATAACACAAGATTGCCCGTCCCCTGCTACTGTTTCTGTAGCAGTTGTTACAGTGTCTTATTCAGACACATAGTCCACGACTTCCAGACCAAAACCTGACAAGGCATGGTATTTTTTCGGCGCGCTTAACAAGCGCATTTTTTTCACGCCTAAACTGGCCAGAATTTGTGAACCTACACCCACATTACGTGAGGTACCTTTCCACAGATCGGTCTTGGCTTTTTCGCCTTTATCTTCGGCTTCAAAGTTTTGCACCATCTGTACCAGCTCTTCACTGCTTTCGTTTTTACCTAATAGCACCAGCACTCCACCTTCATCGGCAATACGCTTCATCGCACAGTGCAACGAAAAACTGCGATTAGCGCCGCGGTCGGATAACAACAAATCACTGAAGGTATTATGTAAATGCACACGGACTAAGGTCGGCTGTTCTGCTTCAACTACACCTTTGACCAGAGCAAAATGAATTTGATTGTCGATGGTGTCACGGAAAGTGACGAGATTAAACTCACCAAATTCAGTAGGTAATTGGCAGCTGGCGACTTGTTCTATTGTGGTTTCATGTAGATTCCGGTATTCAATTAAATCGGCGATGGTGCCAATTTTAATACCGTGTTTTTGAGCAAAAATTTCTAAATCAGGGCGACGCGCCATAGTGCCGTCTTCATTTAAAATTTCAACAATCATTGCCGCGGGTTCTAAACCTGCCATACGGGCTAAATCACAACCTGCTTCCGTGTGACCAGCCCGCACTAAAACACCACCGTCCTGTGCCATTAACGGGAATATATGACCCGGATAAACGATATCTGTCGGCTTGGCATCACGGGCTACAGCGGCTTTAACTGTGCGGGCGCGGTCGGCTGCTGAAATACCGGTAGTGACACCTTCTGCCGCTTCAATAGACAAGGTAAAGGCGGTAGAGAATGGCGATAAGTTTTTATCCACCATCAGCGGTAACTTTAACTGCTCGCAGCGTTTTTTCGTCAGAGTTAAACAAATTAAACCACGGCCATGAGTGGCCATAAAATTCACAGCATCCGGCGTGACGTATTCAGCCGCCATCACTAAATCGCCTTCGTTTTCACGGTCTTCGTCATCCATCAGAATAACCATTTTACCCTGACGAATATCTTCAATAATTTGTGCTGGTGTATTCAGTTGCATACTTCACCTCAGGCCCCGGGCCTTACTGCGTTATAAAAAACCACGTTGTTGCAATAAATCCATAGTCACGCCTTTACTGCCAGCCCCTTCCCGGCCCTGCAGCAAACGTTCTAAATAACGCGCTATTAAATCCACTTCCAGATGCACCTGACTGCCTGCTTTAAGGTTCATCAAAGTGGTTTCCCGTGCCGTATGAGGCACTATGGTTAAACGAAAAGCGCTAGCACTTAATTCATTGACGGTCAGGCTGATGCCATCCACCGTAATAGAGCCTTTTTCAGCGATGTAATGCGCTAAGTCTTTTGGCATTTTTATCCAGATTTGCCAGGCTTCGCCAAACTTCTCAATTTTTTCAACACTGCTGATACCATCTACATGGCCGCTGACCAGATGTCCGCCTAAGCGCCCAGTCGCCAGCAAGGCTTTTTCCAGGTTCAGTAACTGACCTGCTTTGTACTGGCCAAACAAAGTCCGTTTAACAGTTTCACCTGACACATCGGCATTAAAACTTTTGCCATCTAGTGCTGTAACGGTCAAACAGACGCCATTACTGGCAATGCTATCGCCAAGTTTGACATCAGAAAAGTCCAGACTGTCGGATTCAATGGTCAGCTTTAAATCCACACCAGACGCTTTAATGGCGCTCACCCGACCCGTCGCTTCGATTATTCCGGTAAACATGGCTCTAACCTTGCTGTTAATTTTAAATCAGGCCCCAGTGTCTCGACTGAAGTCCATACAAAATGCTGAGCCTCTGAAAGCTCACTGTAATTCGGTAACTGCAGCATGGCTTTGGCTTTATCACCTAACAGCACGGGGGCCTGATAAACAATAAGTTCGTCCACTAACCCTGCCTGCCACAAAGAACCTGCCAGCACAGCACCGGCTTCAACCCACAGGTCGTTGATGTTTTCTGCTGCGAGTACAGTCATTAATTCATTTAAATTCAGTCCTGACTCAACAGCATTCAGCCCAATAAAACGCACTTGTGGATGTTCAAATGCCGGTTTGAATTGCTTGTCATGCACCAGCACTATGGGGCCATTTTGCGAAAACAAAAGCTCCTGGCCTGTTAATTTAAGGCTGCGGTCCAAAATCACCCGTACTGGCTGACGCACAGAGCCATCGTCCAAAGACGGTATGGCCAAGCCTTCAGAGCGCACTGTTAAACGGGCATTGTCTGCAAGCACAGTAGTCGCAGTCGATAAAATGGCATGAGCCTGAGCTCGCATCAACTGCACGTCAGAGCGGGACTGCGCCGAGCTTATCCACTGGCTTTTGCCATTGGCAAGCGCAATGCGCCCATCCAGACTGGTGGCAAGTTTAAGCCGGATATAAGGTTTTTGCCGCTCCATCCGGCTTAAAAAGCCTGGATTTAATGCCCGGGCTTGACCTTCTAACAAACCAACCTGCACTTCGATGCCTGCATCTTGCAGAATTTGAATACCACGCCCAGCCACTAAAGGATTAGGATCCAGCATAGCCACTATGACTTTTTTCACACCAGCGTTTACCAGTGCCAAAGCACAAGGACCAGTGCGACCATAATGACTACAAGGCTCTAAAGTGACATAACAGGTTGCACCTAAAGCAAGATGTTCAGCTTGACGTAAAGCAAAAACCTCAGCATGTGGACCGCCGGCCTGACGATGATAACCTTCACCTACTATCTCGCCATCGCGGACTACGACAGAGCCAACATTTGGGTTAGGGGCTGTGGTAAAACGGCCTTGCTGGGCAAGCTCAATAGCGCGTGCCATATATTGATGATCGAGTTCAGTAAAGCTCACTTAGTTGTCTCCAAGCCGGGCTATTTCCTCGCCGAACTCGCGGATATCTTTAAAAGAACGATAGACGGAGGCAAACCGCACATAAGCCACTTTATCCAGCTTCACCAGTTCATCCATAATCAAAGTGCCCAATAACTGACTTGGCACTTCACGTTCACCTGTGGCGCGTAATAAGCTCTCCACTTTGCTGATCAGTGATTCAATCTGCTCTGTAGGTACAGGACGTTTTTCCAGTGAACGCATCACGCCACTGCGCAACTTAGCTTCGTTATAAGGCTCGCGGGAGCCATCGCGTTTTACAATACGAGGCATCACCAGTTCGGCAGCTTCAAAGGTGGTAAAACGTTCGTGGCAGGCGCCACATTCACGTCGTCTTTTTACTTGAGACCCATCCGCTACTAAGCGGGAATCTATAACTTTGGTATCGTCGGCACGACAAAAAGGACAAAACACGGAATTTCTCCGAAAAAAATGGCCGCATTAAGCGGCCATCATAACACTCTATCTTTGCTCAGTCATAGCTGGCAATCAGGCATAAACCGGTAAACGGCCACAAACTTCAGACACCTGCGCACGTACTTTGTCAATAACGCCAGCATCACCGCGGCTGTCCAGTACGTCACAAATCAGGCTGGCAACCAAACGGGCTTCTGCTTCTTTAAAACCACGGCGGGTAATAGCAGGAGTACCGATACGTAAGCCACTGGTCACGAAAGGAGAACGCGGGTCATTTGGCACAGAGTTTTTGTTCACTGTGATATGGGCCTGGCCTAACCAAGCATCCGCTTCTTTACCTGTGATGTCTTTGTCGATTAAATCCATCAGGAATAAGTGGTTTTGCGTACCGCCAGACACGATTTTATAACCACGTTTGATCATTTCATCGCACATAGCTACAGCATTTTTCAGTACTTGTTGCTGGTAAACTTTAAATTCTGGTTGCAGCGCTTCTTTGAAAGCTACAGCTTTAGCGGCAATCACATGCATTAAAGGACCACCCTGACCACCAGGGAAAACTGCAGAATTCAGTTTCTTTTCGATCTCTTCGTTTTTGCGGGCAAGAATTAAGCCACCACGAGGACCGGCTAAAGTTTTATGAGTAGTAGTTGTTACAACATCAGCAACTGGCACCGGGTTTGGATACAACCCAGCCGCAACTAAACCAGCAACGTGAGCCATATCCACCATCAGGTAGGCACCCACTTTATCCGCGATTTCACGGAATTTCTGCCAATCGATAATACCTGAATAAGCAGAGAAACCTGCGATGATTAGTTTTGGTTTGTGCTCCAGTGCTAAAGCTTCTGCCTGAGCATAATCAATAACACCAGTTTCAGGGTGCAGACCATATTGCACAGCTTTGTACAACTTACCTGAAGAGCTGACGGTAGCACCGTGAGTTAAGTGACCACCGTGCGCCAGACTCATACCTAAAATGGTATCGCCTGCGTTTAATAAAGCTAAAAATACTGCAGAGTTAGCCTGAGAGCCTGAGTGCGGTTGCACGTTTGCGTAATCGGCACCAAACAATTCTTTCGCACGGGCGATAGCTAAGTCTTCAGCCACGTCCACGTACTCACAACCACCGTAATAACGCTTATGCGGGTAACCTTCAGCATATTTATTAGTTAACTGAGAACCCTGAGCCTGCAACACGCGTGGGCTGGCATAGTTTTCAGAAGCGATCAGCTCGATGTGATCTTCCTGACGTTGGGTTTCGTTGGTAATGGATTGCCATAATTCCGGATCAAAATCGG